>Ga0209185_1000250_pt1 | contig 75883 bp, 23 predicted proteins | sample SidtaG_2_FD_187425 | JGI IMG/M metagenome (GOLD analysis project Ga0209185, IMG submission 187425) | Marine algal microbial communities from Sidmouth, United Kingdom - Sidmouth_Asex2 metaG (SPAdes) (version 2) | ecosystem: Host-associated > Algae > Red algae > Unclassified | place: Sidmouth... | reverse complement strand
TTCGATTCATTTCAAAATAAACGTCAAAAAATGTAAATAAATTTATAAAACAGTGTACTTAGTACACTGTTTCACAAATTTATTTACTTTTTTGAGTATTTCTTTTAAAATGACTCTTCACCAAAAACTCCTTAAATACAGTGAGTATTCGCGTCATTTTTGATTCGATTCATTTCAAAATAAACGTCAAAAAATGTAAATAAATTTATAAAACAGTGTACTTAGGAATGAGGCATAAATAACTTTAATTTTTTAAATGAATCACCAACGAATAGATTTACCATTAAACAAAAAACATAATATTGCGCTCTGGAAAGTCAGCGATGTGCGCGAAGACATACGGCATGTTTTTCTGACTCATGGCACATTTTCTAATCGAAAAGTGTGTATGGGCATGGCGGAATATTTGGCTAAAAATGGTTTTACATGTTGGGTGATGGAATGGCGCAACCATGGAGAAAGTGATCCATATAGAGACAACTTTACTTTTGAAACAGTGGCAAAGGAGGAGTTTGAGATAGTGTTTGAATACTTGTTTAATAAATTGAATATCAAGTCATTGGATTGCGTGACACATAGCGGAGGTGGGCTTTGCCTGACAATGTTTCTTGCTAACAATCCGGTCTATATTTCTAAACTAAAAACAGCTACGTTTTTTGGAGCACAGACTACAGGCGCAGCTGTGGGGACGAAAAATTACCTTAGAGTTGCACTTTGTCAATGCCTATCTTGGATGACAGGGTACGTACCTGCCAACTGGTTTGGTAGTCCGCATAATGAGAGCCATCATTTTATGAAATTGTGGTATCATTGGTCGCTAAAAAAAGAATTTGTGGGGGAAGATGGGAAAGATTACACAAATGAAATGCCGATGATTGATTTCCCGATTTTGTCGATAAATGGTGCAGGAGATACGATAATTGCGCCGCGTGCAGGTTGTGAAAGTTTTCTAAATGACTTTAAAAACCCAAGAAATTGCTTCCTATTTTGTTCAAAAGAAGATGGTTTTAAGGAGGATTATACCCATAGCCGTATTATTTATTCGCGTAATGCGCATGCGGAGATTTATCCGAAAGTTTTAAATTGGATTAATCGAGTATAATGCTATTACTGGACTTTGGACATTGGGTAATTAGGGAACTGGGTAATTAGGTAAATCGCTCATTATCAATAATTTACGTTAATTTGCATTTTATTTTAAATTAACTTTATTACAATTTTTATTATACTGATAAATAGCGAATTATGCTTTCGTCAGCCTAATTACCTAATTTCCCAGTTACCTAATGTCCAAAGTCTAGGCTATTAGGGATGAAAAAAAATAACGGCGTGAAGATGTAACGTCTATTATCTGTTCCTAAGTACACCGTCCAGAAAGTTTCTTCACTTTTTGAAGTATTTCTTTTGAAATGACTCTTCCCCAAAAACTCCTTAAATACAGAGCGTATTCGCGTCATTTTTGGGTCGATTCATTCCAAAATAAACGTCCAAAAATGCAAAGAAACTTTCTGGACGACGTACTTAGTACACCGTCCAGAAAGTTTCTTCAATTTTTGAAGTATTTATTTTGAAATGACTCTTCCCCAAAAACTCCTTAACAAGGACTGATACTATTCGGAGATAATTAAAGTATCAAACCAAAATAGTAAATGTTTTAAATTTTAACGAAAAAATGTCCTTTGATAAATATCAAAGGACATTTTTTTGTTAAAACCTTTTGTGGCTAATCTATTTGTGCATAAAACACGATAAAACTACTTTTTTATAACATATCTCACGTCACAAATAAAGATAATGTGTTTGTTTTTCTTTAGAAGAAAAGTGATGTCGCATTATTTTTTTTTTTAATAAATTATTCGCCGAATAAATATTAATAATTTTTTTTTTAATTAATATGGATTTTTTGACCGTTTTTAAGGTAGGTAAAAACATTAATAAATAGTTACTTATAGTTTTTATTATTTTTTATGTATTTTTAATTTAATGTAAATAAAAATACTTACCTAAAAATATTGAAAACATCAATTCAAATTGATTTAAAAAGACTTCGGGTTGAAAGTATACTAAAAACCTGTCGAATGTATTCAGTCACACTTGCAAAATAAATGGAATGTGTAAGGGGCGTTTCAACGCTAAATTGCGATTAGTTAATCATAATAAAAACCCTTTTTAAATTTATTTATGTTAGAATTTAGACTTAGAATTATCGCCTTATCCGTTATCTTATTAAGCTTGAGTACGCTTTTAGCTACACCCGCCAATTTTGTGGGTTTGTCGAGTACTGCTACGCTTATTTCCCCTGCCAATCAGTCCTTGAATGTAGGTATTCCGGTAGAATTGCAATGGGGCGGTACGAGTGGCAATGTCGATATTGAGATTGTCAATTGCACGGTAGATATCAATACAGAATTTGGTACGATTAATCTTGACGAGTACGAGTTGGATAGTGGACCGATAGTTATTAATCAGATACCTGATGACCTTTCGGGCGTAACGTATAATCCATTGACCAATACCTTATTTATGGTAGAAAATGGAACGACAAAGGTATACGAAACTTCCTTGTCAGGAACGGTGTTGAGGACTATTTTCTTATCTGGATTTGATGATACGGAGGGGATTGTGCATGTTTCGGGTACGCGATATGCAGTATCGGAGGAACGCAGAGGTCGAGTTACGTTTTTCGATATTACTCCTTCTACTTCTACGGTACTTTATACCAATTCGGATTACATGCAATTGCCTGGTACTTGGAATAATAATCAAGGTTTGGAGGGCGTTTCTTATGACCCCGAAACGGGCGAAGTTTTTACTGTAAAGGAAAAAACAGTGAAAGGGTTTTATTCATTTCCTATGCCGACATCCTTTCCAACGGTACTTTCTTCAACCAATACAGTTTGTGACATGCAGCAAAACCCCTTTGGTTTTGGCGATATTGCGGGTTTGCATTATATGGGTTTGAATAGTGGTTTTGATGAGTTGGGTGTGGATAAACATACTTTACTGCTGAGTCATGAAGGTTTAGCTTTGGTAGAAACCGATAGAAATTGCAACGAAATCAGTCGTATTTCCTTCAATACAGGAGGAGCGAATGGTACTTTGGTCAATGCCTTGCCGCAGCCAGAAGGTGTCACGATGGACGATAATGGCACGCTTTACGTTGTCAGTGAACCCAATCAACTTTTTATATTTACTAACCCTAACCTCAACCTCGACCCAATTGATATACAAACAACCGTACATACTGCAACGATGATGGGTGATTCATACACTGTCCCCGCAGGAGTGCTTCAAGAAAGTACCGAATATTGTTGGAGAGTAAACGATGGTAGTGGTTGGTCTGATTACTGGTCTTTTACTACAGCGACTTCATTTCCCAACGTATGCCCCGAAGTAGAAATTATCAGCCCTACACCAGGTACAGTCTATAATGCGCCGGGTACGGTTCAGATTCAGGCAGATGCCACAGATTTTGACGGTACGCTTTCGAGTGTCCAATTTTATATAGATGGCAGCTTATTGGGCGCAGGACAATTTCAAGGTGGTACGACTTATCAGGTTAATTATACCCTTACGAGTGGAACGCATACCATCACCGCAGTGGCGATAGACAACAACGGTTGTCAGATAACATCGAGCCCCGTTAGTATCAATGCGAATATTCCCGACACTTGCCCCACGGTACAAATCACTTCGCCTTCCGATGGATTAATTATTGGTTCGGCGGCTCAATTGAGTATCAATGCAAACGCAGCAGATGCGGATGGTACTGTGACGCAGGTTGAGTTTTTTGTCAATGGCGTTTCCATAGGTGTAGATGTCACGGCATTTTTCAGCGCACCTTATAATTTCCTTCAAGATGGTTTGTACGAAGTCATAGCGGTTGCTACCGATAATGGCGGTTGCAGTACATCCTCTGACCCCATATACATACAAGTCGGACCCAATCAACCACCTGTCGTCTCCATCACACAACCGCTAGATGGCGATGTACTGACTTCATACGAAATATTAAACATCGAAGCCAATTCCAACGACCCCGACGGCACAATATCTAAAGTAGAATTTTTTGTCAATGGAGCCTATTTAGGTAGTGATTTGAGTGCGCCTTACGAAATGCCTTATAATTTCGACCAATTGGGCGATTACGATATTATTGCTATCACTACGGATAATATGGGAACTACAGGTACTTCTTCTACCGTGACCATTACGGTCGATATTAGCAATTTTATGCCAGACGTACTCATCACATCTCCCACAAATGGTGCGATTTTCACACCGCTTGATATTATCACCCTCTCGGCTGATGCCGAAGACCCTGATGGCGATGTACAACACGTCGAATTTTTTATCAATGGCGCGACTTATGATGTGGATGACGAATTTCCGTATCTCGTATACTGGCAGCCGCCAGGAGAAGGAACTTATATGATAGAAGCAGTTGCTACAGATGCAGACGGCAGAGAATCCACCCTCGAACAAATTACAAATACAGTAGCTTACGGTCTTCAAACCACTGCAAGCACGATACTTAATGATGCCAACGACGATATAGAAGAAATTGACAGCAATGGAGAAATGTATCAAGGCAGTACCGACCTCGAAATAGGTACAGACAACAATAGAGGTACACAAACACTCGGTCTGCGTTTTAAGGGTATGAATATTCCGCAGGGCGCAATGATAACGGAGGCATACATTCAATTTCAAGCTGATGAATCAGATAATATAGCAACGACTGCCCTCATTACAGGTCAAGCCATTGACAATGCCCCTGCTTTTCCAAATACAAATTACTACCTCTCCAACATAATAACAGCAACCAATAATTCGCTGATATGGACCATCCCAGCATGGACAACAGGTGATAAAGCTGCTGCACAGCGTACACCCAACCTACGTAAAATCGTACAAGAAATCGTAGGCAGAAACGGATACACTTCAGCAAGTGCTATAGAAATTAATATAGACGGAACAGGACAACGTGTAGCCGAATCCGTTGAAGGCAATGGAGTGCCACCCGAACTTATCGTCATCTATACATTGGATAGTTGCCCACAGGCAGGACTACCATGCGATGATGGCGACGGTACTACAACAGACGACACCACAGACGGAAATTGTGCTTGTAGCGGACAAAGTACAGCAGACAACTCTTCTTTTATCGAAGTGCCTATCGCAAGCGGAAATGACGACGTAGAAGAAAGAGGAACAAACGGAATAATAGATATGATTAGCTCTGATATAGAATTAACCCATGACCGCAACATCACCGGAAATCAGGCAATAGGCTTGCGTTTCGACAATATCTTCTTGCCACCCGGTACAGTTATCGACAGTGCTTTCGTACAATTTACAGTAGATGAAACGCGCAACAATTCAGGTACATTAGAGATATACGGCGAAGCCGCAGGAGCATCAGCTCCATTTAGTACTACGCCTTACGATGTATCTTCAAGAGCAAAAACTTCGGCATCAGCCCTGTGGAATCCCCCAACATGGAATGCCATAGGCATTGCCACTGACGCACAAAGAACGCCAGATATTTCAGCAATTGTACAAGAAATAGTAGATAATTCCGATTGGAATGGACTTGGAGACGCAATCACCGTAATCATTGAAGGTACAGGCAAACGAGTCGCGGAATCTTACGAAGGCTCGGTAGAATCTGCTGCCAAATTAATCCTATATTATACAAACACTAATACTGAAAACATCACAGAAAACGACAATAATAATAACGACGGAGTACGAATCCCTACCGCAAATGCAGCACAAGCAGCGAATAATTGGAATAATGCAGCTTACTTCCGCACCGTAGAAGTTGGGCAAAACATAGATATTTTCCCAAATCCCACAACGGACATTATAAACGTCAATGTAGAATTTGAAGATATAGAAATAGAAAAAGGTATCATTTCATTGATGAATATAAATGGACAATTAATCCACCAAAAAACATTCAACCCTACATTACAAGACAATATAGAACTTAACGTGAAGTCACTTCCACAAGGGGTATATAATATACAAATACAGGTAAACGACCATCAAATAGCACATGTAGTAAGTGAATTTATTAAAAAATAGAGTTTTATGCACGAAAGAGTAAATACAGCAAATCACTCAGAAAGAACACCAAGCATGATGACAAATAATAATGCGAGCGAACACGATACTTTCAGAAAATTATCCTTTGTAGATCATCTGGATACTTGCCAAGGTGTTTCCACAGCAACGGGAATTATCTACAAATATAGGTTGGATAAAATAAATGAATTTCGCAAGATAAATGTTCACTCATCAAAATCAATATAATGACTATCAGCCCATCATTTCTTAAACTACTTAGGGAAGAGGAAGAAAATAATCTACCCCAAATGAAGCCGTTATTTTTTTTATATGTTTGGCTAAATTTGACGCGTATAGCTGGGTTATGTAAGGAAAATTTAGCCAAACATATAAAAAAAAGAACAATTCAGACGGGTAGATTATTTTTTTCCTCTTCCCTTATTAATAGACTTTATTTAGAAAAATTTTGTATGCAGCTAACTTTGTCTTTTTCCGATACTCTTCCCCTATTTTTCGCCCCGTACCGTAGGGTATGCAGCTCAAAATGAGGCTCGATTATCGAAAAAATACAAAAGTTCCATGCATACAAAATATTCCTAAATAAAGTCTAATGAATGTTATGTAAAACTACTAAAACGCCGTTGAGTGTGACTGATATGGTAGCCTCAATTTTCAACTTGGGGAGCGGACCAATAAAAGATATTGAGTGCCGTCAGGTAGGGTCTATTGCCCATCGTAAAGGGTATCGTTCGTTAAATATAAGGTAAAACGATTATCTGTAGATGAATCTATAGGCTACCAAATCGGCCACATACAATAATATTTTTTAGATACAGCGTTAACATCAGATATTAAATCGTTTTCAATTACACCAAAGGAGAAACTCAAATTGAATCCCATTTCTCCAAACAGTATATTGCGATTAATTTTTTAATGAAAAAAGAGAATATCTTTGAAAAGTAGTCTATTTTTATTAGCAATTTAAGGGATTGACATAAGCATAAGCATAAATTTGAGTGTAAATAAACAATTCACTTTCAGTGAATTATGACGATTTAAAGTGTCGCTTAGTTTAGTCTACCCATTTAATACTTCGGATTTGTAAAGTGCAACCAATTGTAAAAAAATACGTCTCTACTTATGTTACTCGCACTAAAAGAAGAAGTCTATTCTCATTATTCCTCTGATTCTCAGATATAACAAATTCGTATTCCGATAAATAGCCTTGTCACAAAATAGTACTCGAAGGTATTATGAAAATACTATCTTTCAAGTGTTCCTGATACTTAGTGAAAGAAATTAAATAAATTGTTCCATAATGCGCCGTAATTTTTTCTTCTAAAGAATTCAAAAAATCGTTGCACAGCCATAGCTACGGAACTATTTTTTGTGTTTTTAGAAGGGAAAAGAACAAGCATAATGGGGCAAGTTATTTATTTTCTTTCACTAAGTACACCGTCCGAAAAGTTTCTTCACTTTTTGGACGGTGTACTTAGTGCAATATTAATCAATTTATAAAGGAGTAAAAAAGCGAGGTCGCTGGTTTCTCACAATAAATTATACGTAGAAAGTAAAACCTAAACTAATTTAAATGACATTTTTTACACACATATTAACCGCCACACACATTAAAATTAAGTATTACCTAATATTTATTTGGTGTTTTTTAGGAGTTATGACCGCAAGTGGGCAGGTCACAGAAATAGAATTTAGCGTAGAGCGAGGATTTTACGACAACCCTTTTACAGTAGAACTCATAGCAGACGACCCGGCGGCTGTTATCCGTTATACAACCAACAACACAAAACCAAGCGCATCATCGGGTATCATATATAGCGGTCCGATAAACATTTCCAATACTAGGTCTATTCGAGCGATAGCGTACACAGGAGGAAGTACTACGCCTGTGATTACACATAGTTACATTTTTTTAGATGATATTATTACGGCTTCCTACATGGAAAATAATATCACAAATAGCGCGACCTACGGTCCGCAGATGCGAGATGCACTGCTGGCAATTCCCACAATTTCTTTGGTTTCAAATAATGTCAATTCCAATAACCCTATTGACTTTGAAGTAGAGACTTCAGTCGAAATGTTCTTCCCCGATGGCACCTCGGCATTTCAGGTGCATAGTGGTATACAAACATGGGGAGGTAGCCCAACGAACCTAAAGAAACATTATCGCCTCGAATTTAAAAACATTTACGGAACTCCAAAATTAAAATATCCAGTATTCGACGATGATGGTTATGACTACCCGATACCTGCGGTCAATGAATTTAATAAATTGCTTTTAAGAGGAGGAAGTCAGGATGGATTGAACTGCGAATATTGCGACGAATCACAAGCACAGTATATCCGCAACCGTTTTATTTGGGATGTACAAATGGAAATGGGCTACCCTGCACCACATGGGCGATTCGTGCACGTCTATGTCAACGGCGAATACATGGGGCATTATCAACTCTTGGAACGCCCCGATGAAGCGTGGTTTGAGTCTTATTATTTTCCTGAAAAAATGAAAGAAGAAGTAGAAGTACGCAAGAGTGATAAATACTGGAATCAACCCGTAACGCCCACTTTTTATGATCAGATGGTATCAGCAGGTTACGATGAACGATATATAGACAAACAGCAAACCGCCGACTATAGCATTCTCAATGATTATGGTGCAAACTTCGACTGGGGAGCTAATCACAACAACCTCGGTGGCGCAGACCCCGTACCCGGCAATGGCGGTTACAAATTCGTCGTATGGGATTTTGATATGACACTTGGAAACATAGGCGTATTTGGTAATTCTTACGGATCGTCGGTCAATTACAACAGCTTAGACAAAATAGGACCTATACCGAATATCGTAAACGATAATGCTGAATTTAAGGTCATGGAAGGCGATAGATTGGAATGTCATTGCTTCAATGACGGCGTACTCACGCCCGCCGTTTTAGATGAAATGTATATGAAACGCGCCAATCAAGTGCAACTGCCGCTGATAGCAGAATCGGCGAGATGGGGCAATAAAGCATTCGGCTTTCAAAACCATTTCGCAAAAGCTAATTGGGATGTCAACGACGAATGGATAAAAGAACGACAAGATGTTAGAAACAACTATTTTCCCAATCGTACCAACAACCTCATCAATTATTATCAAAATGAAGGGCGATATCCGAACACCCAAAGCGTACAATTTAGTCAATTTGGCGGCGAAGTCAATGCGGGCTATCAACTCACCCTTTTCAATCCAAATGGCAACGGAACGATTTACTACACCACCGATGGCTCTGACCCACGTTTGGAAGGCGGCGGCGTATCCGCCTCTGCACAAGTCTACACCGGAGCGATTACCATCACAAATCCGATAGAAATTCGTGCGCGGGTTCGCATTAATACTTTCAACTGGTCGGCTATGTGTCCGCGTCGATTTTATGTCGAACAAGACCGTTCTCCCCTCGTTATCAACGAAATACATTATCATGCCGATAGCCTTTGTCGCAATATCGACTGGAACGAAACAGAATACCTCGAAATCAAAAATACAGGTAATACTACGCTCAATATGACTGATTGTAGATTTTCGTCGGGTATCACCTATACTTTTCCGTGGAATGCGACAATAGCACCAGGGCAATTTATCGTATTGGCAGAAAATTCAATTATATTTCAACAAGAATTTGGTTTCGCGCCTTTCGACCAATACAAAGGCGAACTCAGCAATGACGGCGAAACCCTCAAATTTGTCGATTATAACAATGTAGTCATAGACAGCGTACAATTCAACGATAAAAACCCCTGGGACGAAATGCCCGATGGCGACGGTCCTTCCCTCGAACTCCGCGACCCATCCCTCGACAATGCTGAAGCACTCAACTGGTTTCGTTCCGACCAAACCTGCGGAGGCACGCCCGGGCAGGAAAATAGCCGCTTATGCGCCACACCTTCCGCACCGATTGTAATTAACGAAATTAATTATAACTCCGCAAATGATGTCACCGACCCCGGCGATTGGATAGAATTATACAATCCCAACAGCTCCGCAGTCGATATTTCCAATTGGGAATTTTATGACAATGGCAATCAATACATCATTCCTTCGGGTACGATTATTCAGCCTGACGAATATTTGGTCTTGGTAGAAAATGCAGCAATGTTTACAAGTATATTCCCACAAGTGGGAAATTATATCGGCGATTTTGCATTCAATATTAGCAAAAAAGGAGAGCGTATTTCTTTGTTTGATAAAGACAAATGCCTGTCTGATTATGTCGTGTTTAATGATAAAGCACCCTGGCCCACCGAACCGGACGGCTTCGGACCTACATTGTCCCTCATCAATCCATACAACGGACTCGACAACAGCTTGCCGACTTCATGGACATCTTCATCTGCCATCAATTCTGCCTACGGTACGCCCGGACGCATCAATGTGCCGTGCGAAGAAAGTGAGATAGTGCCGCCGCCTTTAGTTTGTCCTAATATTCTGACCACATTTACCGTAGATAATATTTATCCTGATGTCGATTATACTTGGTTTGTGCAAGGCGCGAGCCCATCATCCGGCACAGGAAGTTCTATTGATGTAACATGGTCAAATCCCGGCACGTACACCGTCCGACTCATCAATAAGTATTTTGAATGCACCAGTATCAAAACCTATCAAGTCGTCATTGACTGTACCGTTTCCGACACCTACATTACGCCAGAAGATATACCGTTAAATGATACGGTATCCAATACCACGCCCGGTTCTATAAACGCCATTATATCGACTACCGCGAATGGTACACTTACACTAAACCCTGATGGCTCGTTTGATTATGTCCCCGACCCAAATTTCTTCGGTACAGATAATTTTATATTTGAAACCTGTGACAATATAGCCGCTCCAGATACAACGATATATACATCCATAAAAAATTATTCGGGACAAGTCACCACAGGTACTGACGATGTAGAAGAAAGTGCGGGAGATGGTGTAATTAGTGCAGGAAGTGGCGACCTTGACTTACTCGTAGATGGTGGTCAAACCTTTGCCGCAATAGGCATTCGCATACCGGGCGTTGGTATACCTTCGGATGCAGTGATTACCAATGCTTACCTACAATTTGTAGCAGATGAAGCACAGTCGGGAACAACCAGTATCAACATTACTGCCGAAGATGTTGGTAATGCCGCAGCATTAACAAGCACCGCATTTAGCATCACATCAAAAACACCAACAAGTGCAAATGTAGCTTGGAATCCCTTGCCATGGACATTGGGGAGTAGCTATCAAAGCGCAGATATTAGCACCGTTATTCAAGAATTAATAGATAGAGGAGATTGGGCAGACGGCAATGCGATGACCTTTATTTTAGAAGGAACAGGAACACGTACCGCCGAAAGTTATGAAGGAGGCGCAGGTGTCGCACCCAAATTATTTATTAATTACGAAACGGTCGATTCTATCGTTATCAAACAAGTAAATGGGATAAATTGTGTGCCTTCTTTGGTCGAAATAGAAATTACGCCAGTAAATGACACACCCACTGCGATAGACGATAACAATACAAGCGACGAAGATACCCCCGTCAGTGGCGATGTACAGTCAAATGATAGTGATGTCGAAGACACTACACTCACTTCTTCCATTATCACACCTGCGGCAAATGGCAACGCTGCCCTCAATCCCGACGGCACATATACCTACACGCCCGACTCTGATTTCAATGGAACAGATACCTTCGAATATGAGGTCTGCGACAGCGGTGCACCCATAGAATGCGATACCGGATTGGTAACAATTACAATTAATGATATAAACGATTTACCTATTCTGATTGATGACAATGAAACGATAACAGAGGACGCAAGTTTGAGCAGCGATGTATCGCCAAATGACAGCGATATAGAAGACACATTGACCTATAACAGCACACCAATCACTGCCCCCACCAATGGCACATTGACACTCAATCCCAACGGCACATATACGTACACGCCAAACCCTGATTTTAACGGAACAGATACCTTTGAATACGAAGCCTGTGACAGCGGAACACCCGTATTATGCGATACAGCAGCCGTGACCGTGACCGTATCGCCGCTTCCTGATGCGCCTATTGCGATAAATGATACACTGACGACAGATGAAGAAGTTTCTACTTCACACAATATCATTCTGAATGATATAGAACCTGACGGTGAAGCACTTACAACCAATATTAATTTTATTACGCCTCCGGCGAATGGCACAGCATCTTTACTGGGTAGCGGATACTTCTCCTATACACCCAATCCCAATTTTAGCGGAGTAGATACTGCTCGATATGAAGTTTGCGACAGCGGAAGCCCCGTTTTATGCGATACGGCAACGATGATTATTAATGTAAATGATATTAATGATGCCCCAGTTGCGACGCCAGACACGCTATATATGTTTGCCAACACTACATTACAAGAAAATATCTTACTAAACGATAGCGACCTCGAAAATAATATCCTGACAGCAATGACAACGCCCATGGCAATGCCTATCAATGGTACACTCGCTATACAGCCGAATGGTAATATCGACTACACACCCGATCCCGATTATGTTGGTACAGAAACATTCACCTATGAAGTGTGTGATGATGGCAATCCAGTCGAATGTAGCGAAGCAGAAGTCGTCATCATCATAGACCCCGATTGTATAAATATTCAATTGGCGGTTTGGATGGAAGGACCCTTCGATGCTGACACTATTGAAATGACGACAGCACTCAACACCACACGAGGTTTGCTACCCGGACAAACACCCGTCAGTGCCTTAGCAACGCCCACACCAGCAGGGCAACCCTACAACCGCACGCCATGGAATTACGCAGGCACAGAAGGCGCAGGCTGGACAAACGCCAATTATGACAGCGATGTAGTAGATTGGTTATTGGTTACTTTCCGTAGAGGTACTGCCCAAAGCACAGAAGTCGCCAAAACAGCCGCTTTATTGCACAAAGACGGAACGGTGACCTTCCCGGATAGATGTGTGCTCAATACAGGCATGGGTGTAGATTCGGTCTACATCATCATAGAACATCGCAGCCACATGGGCGTCATGTCCCCCCAAGCCATTCCCGTGACGAGTAGTACGCTGACCCACGATTTCCGAACAGGCGACAGCTTCCGCGACATCACCAGTTTCGGACAAAAACAACTCCCGACAGGGGAGTGGTGCATGTATTCCGGTGATGCCAACCAAACTGCCGACCAGGTAAGTTACGACATCAACGGACAAGATAAATCCATCTGGGTAGACGATAACGGTATCTTCGATATTTACCTTGATGCTGACTTCAATCTAAATGGCGATATCAACGGCGGAGATAAAACCCTTTGGTTTGATAATAACGGTATTTCGTCGCGTGTACCGAAATAAAACCGTACCGACGACTTTAGCCGTCGCACCCGTCATTGTAGAGAAAATTCATGAATTTTCTCTACAATGACCTTAACACAACGTAAAACGATTTTGTAAATCGTCCTGTGCAGATACCTGTTTCTGCTTGACGATTTGCAAAATCGTTTTACGTTTATCGCGAACCAAAGAACACTCTCACTAAATCTCCTTCATCAACGCTAAAAACTTATCCAATTTGTACGCACCTGCGACTGTGGCATTTTTTTACTTTACCCAAATTTCACATTATTTTAGTTCTTTTGCTTTGTTACATTTTTAAACTTCTTACATTAGAGTTCTATTTCCATTTTGAAACCTAAAAATATAATCCTTTGATTATGAAAAGCAAAAGCACACGCGAATTACAAGCATATTTAGAAAGTGAATTTAACGAAGATGCAAAAAGACCATTCGCTTACAGATATTTTAAACAGATTTTTGAGAATAAATTTAAAGTAGAATCGCAAGCGGCAGGCGGCGATATTTATATTGATGGTGAGTTATTAATAGAACTCAAAACAAGTGGAAGGCAACTTTTAGAGGGCTTTTATCAAGCATTACATTACCGAAAAAAAGGTTTAACATTCACTGCCTTTGGCGTAATGGCATCGCAAACACTCTGCCTGTGGCGATTAGATACCCTTCCCGAAGAAGCCTTTGGTATGGCTAATCGTTCTAATCCCTTACAAGCTCCAAGTTCGGTAGGAAAGGAAAATGCAAAAGCTACGAGTAAAGAACTTCGAGCAAAGATTTTGGGAAAGGCAGTTTTTAAAATCACTCCTTCGGATTTTGGCTTGTTCTTACCTAAAATAGCCTTACATCTTGCTCAATTTCAAAAGATTATCACGAATTTAGATACTCAAAGATTTCAGATTGACACTCTAAATTTTATTGAAAAAATAGAGCAAATGGAGCGTTTTTTTCAAACTCCACTAGATGCGATTCATGGTTTTTATGATATAATTGGTGGTTGGGATGTCACGTCTAAAATAACCCAAAATGATAATGGTGAGGTGAGATTGTTAGGTAAGAATAGTTTATTTTTCAGTGAACCGTTGCAAGTATCAGACAGACTATACAAGGATTTTAAGAAGTTTGTTGAGCGACATTATGTTTTTACAAATGAAGGGTCGGGATTGACGGAAGATTACTATTTCAGTCGCTTTGATGAGGTCATTTCGAGGCTTGACCCCGAATATGCCAAACAGCACGGAATTTTCTTTACGTATGAGAATTTGAGTAAATTTGCTCATTGGTTTATCAAATATTATTCACGCGACAATCTCGCCAATGACTATATTATCATTGACCCGGCAGGTGGTTCGGGAAATCTCGTTACTAATTCAAAAGGGCTTTTGAAGCACAAAATTATCTCAGAATTACAAATTGATTTACTGAAGGTAATTGAACGGCGGATGAAATTGGATGAAGACCAAATACATGAAGGGTTTACTATCGTACCGAAGGTGTCCGACGGAGTTGGGTTGAATTTTTTAGATAAATCCGCACAAAACTATTTAGATGAATTGACGAAAGCGATGCAAGAGCAAATGAAACAACTCAATAAACCGTTGGCTTTCATCGTCAACCCACCGTATAAAAACACCGATGAAAATAAAAAAGTACGTGAGGGCGTAGATGCGAATTACCTTATACACGACTCTATTATTGAATTGACAGGAAAGGATGCCGGTAAAGAACGTTATTTGGCTTTCTTAGGGCAAATGGTGAATATTGCAAAACTTCAAGTAGAACAAAACCCCGACTTTAAACCTATGATAATGGTCTTTACACCTACTTCATGGCTAATCCCACGCAAGACTTACATTCCGTTTCGTGAGGAGTTTGACAGGTATTTTAAATATATTAATGGCTTCATTACCAATAGTAAAGAGTTCTTTAAAGTTGGCGGAAAGTGGCCCCTCGCGTTTACCATTTGGCAATATAATTATAAGGAAAATAAAAACCGAAATATGGTCAAGGTTAAAGATTTTACAGAACTTAAAGCTAAAGATTTAAACAATTCTGTGAATTGGTTAATGCCTGATAAAGAAATTAATAAACAATTAAAGAAAATATATAGACGAACAAAAACTATAAATTTTTCATCAAAGAACACTCATATAAAAGGTATGATGCCCTTGATAGAAAGAAAAGGTAAATTTATACCGCAACCGAGATATAATGCGTACCGTAATAAAACGAAAGACGAGAATGATGTTAAAATAGTTAGTGGGTTTCCATTAAATGATGAACGCCATACAAAAATAAAAGCACCACATGGTTTCGTAAATGGTGAATATATTGGTTTCATGGATGATGTAACACCTGTGAGATTGAGGATAGATACATGCAATAGAATGTCAAATAATCCTGATAGAGTATGGTTTCGACTAGACAGTGATTTCAAGGGCATTAACAAGGTAAAACTATTCAACGGACCAACAGATAACCGCAGCTACTGCGCTTACGACATTGAATCTGCAAAGGCAGCTTTCACTTGGTTTTGCATCGCCAAATCAAGTAATGGTAAATATCCGATGTGGGCGAATCAGTTTGATTTATGGATGCCTGAAATTAAACCTAATTTGAAAGCAAAATTTTACAGCCTGTGCTTTGCGTTTGCTTTAGCTGAAAACCGTTGTGTGGTAACAAAATTTGAAGCGGACAATCCGGTGAAAGGTGCGCCGGAAGTCTTTGTAGATAATCCGCTATGTCCGACTAATCAAGAGGCATTTTGGGCAACCACGCTTTTGCCTTATATTCAAAAACATAAGATTCCAATTGACTTGGTAGATAAGATTACAGCATTGTATAAGACTTGGAATGTGAAGTATTGTAAGGGAAATGTTTTGCGTAATATCGGGCTGCACGACGAACCGTATTTTAAATATTTTGATTACGCTGATTTTCTTACACCGTATTCGGGGCTTATTCAAATCAAAAAATACGCTCAAATCAATGGTGACGGCGAATTACTTGTACATTTTGAGGAAATTACGCGCCTTACAAGCGGAGTACGTAATGAGATTTATAGAATGTTGGTAGAGGATTTTAAGTATTTTGAGTAGGTCAGTTTTCGTCGCTATTCTCCTGTTCCAAAATCGCCCTCACTTGCGCTTATAGAGCTTTCTTTTGAATTTATTAAAATCTAATTATCAAAAAAAAACGGTATTGAGTATATTGTATGGTTTTTTTGTTTTAAAATACAAAAGGCATGCACCATCAAAAACTTCCGAATATTGCCCTCATCGTAGAGCAAATTCATGAATTTGCTCTACGATGACGTTGGGTAAAAATCAAATCCCCGAATACTTCACCTCCCCATTCACGATAGTATAAAGTATTTCCATATCCATAATCTCCCCATCTGCCACTGTCAAAATATCCTTAGAAAGCACCGTAACATCTCCCATTTTACCGACTTCCAGCGAACCTTTATCGCGTTCTTGAAAAGCGGCAAAAGCGCAATTTAGCGTATACGAATAAAGGGCTTCGATACGTGTCATACTTTGTTCTGGGAAAAACTCCATGCCGGTATCTGCACGCTTGCGAGTCACGGAAGCGTAATAACTTTCTATCGGGTCAACATCCTCTACGGGGGCGTCCGTACCATTCGTGACGAGTGCGCCTGCATCAATAAAACTGCGCCAGGGATAGGCTTCATGTTTGGCGCGGTGTTCGCCGAGTCGCTTCTCTACAAAAGGGGCATCTGATGTGCAATGAATACCTTGCATTGAAGCAATCACGCCCAACTCCTTAAATCTCGGAATGTCTTCTACATCAACGTGTTGTGCGTGTTCGATACGCCAGCGTAAGTCTTTTTTATTGGGGTTTTTCTCAAAAGCTTGTCTGAAAATATCCAGTACTTCGCGGTTGGCTCGGTCGCCTATTGCGTGTACGCAGAGCTGCATATTGTGTTGAATGGCGAGGTCGGCAACGTTGGTGACTTCTTTGATTGTGGTTGTATTTTGTCCCAAAAAACCGGGCTTATCGTGATACGGTTCCAGTAGCCATGCGCCGCGTGCGCCGAGTGCGCCATCGACCTGCGATTTGATAGCGCGACAGGTAAAAAAACCATCACCAGCATCCAAAATCGGGAAGCCACTGAGATTGCCTTTCATCTCCTCATACGGTAGGCGCAACATCGCCCACAAGCGCAGGTCAAATTTGCCATCTTTGGCGAGTTGCGTATAGCGTTCTATCTCCTCAAAACTCGCGCCTGCATCCTGAAAAGACGTGATGCCTTTCGCCAAACATTCGCGCTGCGCGACTTCGACTGCTTCGTACCATTCGGCGAGTTTTTCCTCTTCGCTCAATCCACTTCTATACTCCTCGTAAGCAGCGTAGAGTGCGTCCATTGCTCGTTCCTCGAATGCGCCGATTGCTGCGCCCGAGGCATCGCGCACGATGTGTCCGCCTGTGGGTGCGGGTGTCTCGGTGGTGATGCCCGCGAGTTCCATCGCTTTAGCATTGGCATAGGCAGAGTGACCGCTTGCATGACGCAGCAAGACTGGATTGTCTGGCGAAATCGCGCTCAAATCATCATGAAACGGGTAGCCTTCCACGTCGCGTTTGAGTGGTTTGTCCCACTTTTCCTGATGCCAGCCGCGTCCGTCAATCCATTCGCCGGGTTGGGCGTCCTTTACCTTTTCAGCAACCATTGCCACGATTTCATCCCAGTTTTTTGTTTTCATCAGATTCAACCGAATCAAACTATATCCCAAGCCCGAAAAATGCCCGTGTCCTTCAATGAATCCCGGTATTGCGGTACTGCCTTTTAGATCAATTTTTTTGGTGTTGCCTCCGGCAAATTTTTCTGCTTCGGCAGCCGTACCGATGTATTGAATACGTCCATTACCGATGGCAATCGCCTCCGCTTTGGGCTGCTTTTCATTCAGTGTAATGATATTGCCATTCAGCAGAATAAGGTCGGCAGTAGCGGCGGTGTTTTTGGAAGCATCATTGCAGGCAAAACACAAAATTAAGGCGAGGGCAAATGTGAAAAGGATGGTATTTTTCATATAAGATTAATTTTGAATTTTGAATGAAGAATCACAAATAAACGAATCACGAATGAACGAATAACGAGTCAACGAAATTTCCTTTTTACACTAAAAATCCGTGCAATAATCGCCCCGTCGCTTTTGCGGCGGAGTACGCTGCTGATGAGCATATCATTATCATTATGCTCGCTGACTTCGTGATAATTCATTTGATAAATAATGCTGTCATCGAGATTACAATTTGCATAATACAAGACATCTTTGTAGGCGGTATAATAATTTTGTTCCCAACGTTCCTCACTGTATTCCTCATTAAAATACCGTGCTTCGCAGACATCATTAATGATAGGATACGCCGCAAAGTAAAGCAAATTAACGCCATTCAAATCATAAAAAGGATTCAGTTCATATTCTGTTTCAAATATAGTATGTTTATCAATATCGAAAGTGAAACCTCCACATTTCAACTCCTTCAAAACCTGCTTTTTTACCAAGCGGTATTCATTGCCAAAGGCAGGGAATTTTTTGAGTTTTTCGACCTCATTGAGAGTTACATCGGGTTCGCTTTTCGCAAGGCGTGTATTGTCCGTCGCATCGCGTATGGAAAAGGTCGTCATCAGCTCGGCTTCGATTTTGCTATTCGCAGATTCAAAGGCTATCTCACTGAAATACATGCTGTTACCAAAGCGGCTCATCTTGCCAGAGAGTGCCACATCGTCATTTTCCCGAAACGATTTGAGCGAACCTTCGCAGCGTATACGTATCCGTACAAAGGTGGCATATAGGCGGTCGCCCGTATCGTTTTTGAGGTCAAATGACTTGGTATGCAGTCCATCGCAAATCATCTCCCAATGCAGATTTCCTAATTCCTTGAAAAGCCAGTTTTCCGAAAGGGCTTCGACTGCCATTTGCGGCATATTGATAACAAAATTTTGATTCATAATTGTTGTGGTCGGCAGTCTATCAGTCCGCAGTCCGCCGTTTTAGCGCGAAATTGTCTGGCGTTCGGCTATGGACTATGGACTATCAACTATGGACTATTTTTACTTCTCCAATTGTTTTAAAATATCGCCTACTGTGCCGACTTGCCCTTCTGCATTGATGTCGCTATTGAATGCTTCGTCGATATTCACCGTCAATTCGGCGAGTGTGATGGAGTCGATTTGAAGGTCGTCGCGGAGGTCGGCATTGGCGTCGAGGCTTTCGAGGGCATCCATTCCCACACCCGTCATCGTGGTATTGAGGATGTCTAATAATTTATCGTGCATTATCGTTTGAAATTTCTGTTTAAGAATGATTATCTTCGTGCAAAGATAAGTAGTTTATTGAGTTTATAAGGTTTATTGAGTTTGTAAAGTTTACAGAGTTTATAAAGTTCATTGAGTTTATAAGGCTTACTAACTCTATGCACTCAATAAACCTTATCAACTCCATAAACTTTGCAAACTCAATAAACTTTATAAACCAATCACAAAACAGATGTCAAATATCAAATATCTCACCCAACCGGAGGCGGTTTCGATGGAAGACGAGTGGTTTGAAATAGCCAACCCGGAGCATTTTTGGGTGCAGTGGCGATATGAATTTTTCAAATCATTTGTAGGAGAATCGGAACTGACGAATAAGCATTTTTTTGAAATTGGCTGTGGGCATGGTTTGATGATAAATCAAATAGAAGCGGAGTTTAATAGCCTTGTAGATGGTTGTGATTTAAATGAATACGCATTAAATAAAATAGAAAATAATAAAGGCGAATTATTTTGTTATAATATTTTTCAACAAGAAAAAACCTTTGAAAACCGCTACGATGGCTTGATATTATTTGATGTGGTGGAGCATATTACCGATGATTTGGAGTTTTTGCGTAGTTCACTATTTCATGTCAAATCCGGCGGCTTGGTTGCGGTGAATGTTCCGGCATATCAAGGACTTTACAGTCGCTATGATACGGTATTGGGACATCAGCGACGGTACACTAAAAAGATGCTGCACGACCTATTCCGCGAAGCGGGCTTGACAGATATTCAGGTTGGATATTGGGGTTTTTCGATGTTGCCTGCACTTGTGGCGCGAAAAATATTACTCACCCTGCGTCCGCGTACTGATGTCGCGAAAAATGGTTTTAAGCCACCCAGCGAGGGTATCAATTCCTTATTCAAACGAATTATGAAAGCGGAATTGAAGTTGCTCAAAAAACCATTTTCGGGGACATCTGTCATGGCGATAGGTCGGAAACCATAGTGCGTTCGCACGCTCCGTAGCACGGTGCTTCCAGCCCGTGTTTGCGATAGTATGCGTCCTAATGCGGAACGAGCTGGAGGCATCGTTCTACGGTTTTCGGCGAAACGACTTTTACCGCACCAAAGTCATATCCCCGACATAAGGAATAATTACCCCATCAAAAAACTCAATTTTCGTATGATAAACAAACACGGCAGGATTGATAGTCTGCCCTCTAAATGAGCCGTCCCAACCCGTCGCTGGGTCATCGGTAGAGAAGTCGTAATTTTCAAAAACCAACTCGCCCCAACGGTCATATATTTTCAATTCCAATACACCAACCACGCCTTTTCCGCCATAAATCATAAAAATATCATTCGTCCCATCATTATTTGGTGAAAATACGTTGGGGATAAATATATTTCTGGTTTTATCAATCGTAATTGTAACCTCATCGGCAGCGGTGCAGCCGTCTTCGTCAGTAATTATAACATTGTAAGTCTCTGAATCCAAGATGTTTACAATAGGGTCGGGGCAATCAATACAGCTCAAACCATTGGGTGGACTCCACGCATACGAGAGCGAATCCGTCGAATTGGATTGAGCAAAAAGCTGCGTGCTATCGCTCAATTCGACCGTAATATCAGCCCCTAAATCAACCAACAATTCGGGCGGCTGCACGATGAGCGCATCAAAAACACCGACACAACCTTGGGCATCTTGTATGTGTGCGCTGTACGCACCCGCCGCGAGTCCTGTAAAGAAATTGGACACCATATAATTTTCTCCATCCAAAGAATATACATAAGGCGACAGTCCGCCGGAAGGATTTTCTATCATTATTGTCCCCGTTTCATCGCCAAAACACACCACATCTTCCGTACTAATATCGGCAAGAATCGGCAGTGGGTCAATGAGTGAAATGGCGGCAGTCATGGTGCAACCATTGACATCGCTGACGGTTACGGTGTAGTCGTTGGCTAGGAGATTGAGGGCGGTTTGGGCAGTGCTGCCATTGCTCCATTGGTAGCTATAGATTGGCGTACCGCCTTCGGGGAGGGCAGTGGCAAAGCCGTCACTCAAGCCATTGCAAGTCGGGTCAGTGGCTTCGATTTCGATACTGAGGGTGTTGAGCGGCTCTGTTATAGTAATGCTGACAGGCGGCAGGGGACAGCCACTCGCATCTGTAATCACCACCGTATAAACTCCTGCCGCGAGGTCGCTAATCGTCTCGGTCATTTCGCCATTTGACCATGTGTAGGTATAAGGTGGAATGCCACCCGTCGCGCTTGCGGATGCCGTCCCGTCATTGCTACCAAAGCAGGAAACAGGCGTAGAGCTAGTGTTTTCAAACATCAAAGTGGCATTGTCATTAATGGTGATTTGGGCAGTATTTTGACAGCCATTTGTATCGGTGATAGTTACGGCATAATTTCCTGCACAAAGGTTGGTTATGGTTTCAGTATTCGCACCATTGTCCCAAGTGTAAGTGAAGGGCATATCGCCGCCCGCAGGTGTTGCAGACGCACTTCCATTGCAGATTCCCGAACAGGTGACTTGTGAAATTATATTGGTTTGAATGTCGAATGTTTCGTCAGCGATAAGATTGATTTCGGCAGTGTTTTCGCAACCATCAATATCCGTAATAATTACAGAATTTATACCTTCACAAAGCATGTTGGCAGTTGGGGTACTTTCGCCATTGCTCCAGAGGTAGGTAAGGGGCATCGTGCCGCCCGTGGGCGTTGCAGATGCGCTAGCGTTGCATACGCCCGAACAAGTAGGCGTAACGTTTATATCGACTTGAATATCAAATAGTTCGTCAGGTACGATATTGATTTCGGCAAAATTAATACAGCCATCGGCATCCGTGATAGTTACGGAATTGATACCTTCACAAAGTAGGTCGGCGGTTGCGGTGGTCGCGCCTGTACTCCAAAGGTAAGTAAAAGGCATTGTGCCGCCTACAGGCATTACAGATGCGCTGCCATTGCATACATCCGAACAAGCCGCTTGATTAAGAATATTGCTTTGAATCGTAAATGTCGGGTCTTGCGTCACTTCTGTCTCAACAACTACGGCACAACCCGCATCATCTGTGAGGATGACAGTATGTGTACCAACGCATAGGTCGGTGGCGGTAGCTGTGGTCTGTCCATCGCTCCATTCGTAAGTATAATCATTTTGAATAAAACCGCCGCTACCGACTGCCGTAGCCGTACCTGTGCAGGGCAAATCTGTACAAGCCAATTCGCTGACATTCGTCACCATCGCCGTCACATTAGACCTATAAATAGTGATGTCTTCAGTAGCTGTACATAATGTCGAAAATGCAATATCGTCCAAAGCCAAATCATTGCCAAAGCTAACGGTATTTTGATTGACAATACAAATCTCTGCGGAGGTATTTGTACCGGAATTCCAGATTTCATTAAATTCTTGCCAGATACAGGTTGTACCTGTCGGCGTGAATGTCGGACCGAGTAGTTCGTCGTTGATGGAAAATTGAAGAATCGCGGGACTTGCAGGAAATACACTCGCAACCCATGTAGAGAAATCGTAATATGTATTGGGCGCAACGTTGACCGTTTGGCACCAAATTTTTTCTTTGGGTGCAGTTGCGGCATTGACAACCATCATATTAGTTGTGTCTGTGGTATGGTCACCGCAATTGCTCAAGTAGCTGTGTATGAAGGTCGGAGAACTGCCAACGGAATATTCCCCTTCAAGCAAATTGGCGTCATTGGGGATGTTATCGACATTATATTCGCTCGTAAAACCTGTATTGCCTTGCTCAAAATCGCCATTAAAAATGAGGTTTTGAGTGCGCGTGTAGCCTGTGACCGTGTAGGTGGTCGTGGTGTTTGGATTGGCGGTTGGGTCGGGGATGTTGGGATTGTTGAGTCCCGTTGTGGGTGTCCATTCGTAGTAATCTGCGCCTGTTGCGGTGAGGGTCGCGCTTTCGCCGAGGCATAGTGTGTCTTCGTTTGCGCTGATATTTAATTGGGAAATTAGGGAAGTAATTTCGGTCGTGGCAGTGGCGGTACAGGCTTCATTGTCCGTGACGGTGACGCTGTATGTGCCTATCGGCAAATTGGAAATATCGGGCGTTTCTGCGCCATTGCTCCAGAGGTAAGTGTAGGGCATTAGACCGTCGGTAGTCATCGTTATGATGCTGCCAAATTCATTCGCACAATCAATGTTAAATACAATTGTACTAATCGCTAATTCGCAACATTCCTCAAGAATAATTATGACTTCATCCGATTGCGTATTACCACATTCGTCAGTTACTGTAACCGAATATACACCCGCATTCATGGTTGTAAATGTAGCATCCATAGAGCCATCCTGCCATTCGTAAGTAGTAAAATCGCTACCTGCATCTAGCGTTATCATTTCGCCATTACAGACGGTCGTATCTACCCCCAAATTCAAAGTAGGCGCATTCAATGGAATGATAAAATTATCAATATTATTCGTAAAATCACATTCGGCGATAGCCGTTACAGGAAAATCATTTTCCAAACTAAAAACAGGATTCAGCGAAGCGTCATCATTCACAATGACGTATATTTCCTGATTGTATAATGCCGGAATGGTATAATTTTGTGTCAAACAATCGTCTATCTCAATGCTTTGTCCCAATGTGAGTGTAGTAAGTGGATTGGCAGCTGTTTGTGTTGGATTATTATCGTAGAATGTAATCGGTGTTTCGAAAGAAAGTGTATTATCGCCCGTATTGCAAATCGTGAGACTGACATTAAATTCACCGGCGGCACATTCGGTACTTTCTACAGTAATATCGGCGTCGGGAGCAGGAAATTCTACATTAGAATATTGCGTCAGGAAATTATTCAAGACCATGCTATCACCTACGATATGGTGTTGTTGTTGGAAGGGCGAAACGGTGAGGTCGTCATTGATATTGACATTGAAATAGGAATGTTGATTCCAAACAGAACGTGCTGATACCCAGGGGGCAGCAGCCGAACCATAAGCGCGAACTTGATTATTGCAACTACACAGTAATTCCGTTTCGCCATCAGCATCTACATCCACGATAACAGGATATTCGTGCGAAGTGCTGGACGAACAAGGCACAGAAAGTAAGGTGTTTCCGGCGGCATCAAATATTCTCAAATCATCTTCGTCTCTATATACAATTTCCTTGTCGCCATCGCCTTCAAAGTCGAATATCGTACTACCCGTATTGCCTGAATTATCGGAGGTGCTAAAGGACCACATGAGGTCAAGCGAATTGCCAATAAGGGTCAGAAAACGATAAGTTTGTACGCCGCAAATACCGATGTCGAGTGTTCCATTATCATCAATATCGGCGATATTTGGTTGCGAAGCGAGTACGATACCGAAGTTGGTGGAGTTAAACGTATGAGTCGTGCCGAGTTGGTTGGGCGTTTGAATATCCCAGATGTAAACATTGGCATTTGTGCCTTGTGCGTACACGATAACGGCGTCCAAATCTCCATCTCTATCCAAATCGGCGATACCTACATAACCATCGCGCGCGCCAGAGGCTTGTACCTCTACGTTCATGCTGTTATTCGTAGGATTGGCAGGGTCGAGTGTGACAGAATACACCTGATTTCCGGCAACCAATTCCAAGCCTGCGCAATCGGCACAAAACGAATCCGGCAAGACGTCCACCGCAACAGTTTGGACTTTGGCATCATCGGCTAAGATACCGCGATTATTATTGCCGCCTATGACGAGCAATTCGCCCGTTATGCCGTCGAAAATTTGATGAGCAACATAGACTTCCGCATCACCATCACCATCAAAATCAGCAATCGAAGGACTCCAAAGCATATTGTTAAAATTGGTGTCGATACTTTGGTCAGAAATCCACAATAACTGATATTGTGTGCCGTCAAATTCGTAGCAATGTAAATGCCCTTGATTTGCGCCATTTTCATTATCATTCGCAGCAATGATGATAACTTCGGCGAAGCCGTTACGATTTATATCTGCAATCGCGACGGCATCTACCGACCATTTCATGGAAGGCGTGCTAATGGTCGCTTCGAGATTTCCGGTCTGTCCATTGATGACAAGGAGGTCATTATGTTCGTCACCGCTAAAGGTGTATGGTCCGGTTTTTCCGATGACTTCGGGGATGCCGTCGCCATCTATATCGCCGGTAATCGCGGTGTTGTAGGAGTGCCAATTTCCGGCATCGTACCGCCATTCTTCTTCCATTTGAAAGGGTGTATTGTCGGGGATAAATTCACAATCTACGGGACATTCATCGTAGTAAAAATCTGCACAAATGGCTTGGTCGCAGCAGTCGGGGTCGTAGCAATCTATCAAGCCGTCGCCATCGTCGTCAATGTCATTACCACAAATTTCCGCACCGTAAAAACCAATTTTTATCTCAAAAGTGTCTATAGTAATACACCCTAAATCAGACGTACCAATGATGCGATATTCGGTCGTTTGTTGGGGCTGAACGGTGACAGAAGCGCAATCATTACAACTCAATCCGCCTTCGGGTGTCCATGTAAAGGTATCAAAAAAGTCATTGACAGTAAGCGCAACACTATCGCCGGGACAAATCGTTATATTTTCAAAATTTATCTCCGAAAGAGGCGTGAGGTATTGAGTGGGATCCCAACGACTTAGATTTTTGAGGTCAATATCTTCGGTATAATAATCGAAGGAAGTCAAATCGCTTTGTATGCGGTTGATGCCCGTAGTCGGGTTGTTATTGGGGTCGCGTATGGCAAGGCAAAACTCGATTTCTACATCTACGCCCGTACCCTGATCGTAATAACCGACATTTTCAAAGGCATCGTTGAGGTCTTCAATGCCTTGTATGACTTGGGCATCGGGGATGTTCGCACTACCGTTGTTGTGGACAACATGCACTACGACAGGTATCGTGTATATGGCGGACGCCTTCGCTTTTGGAGCTTGGATGTACTCAATGTATTCCTGTTTGACCTGTTCTTTATATTGATGTAATTCGGGGTGAATTTGCAGTATTTGTTGATGCAATTCATCCGTACCACAAGGCTGTGCCTTAGCAAAGGAAAGGCTTGAAAGAATGATGAGTATGGTCAGAAGTAAAGGTATTCGTAGTGGCATAGCATTTAGCGTTTACTATTTTAAAACGCAATATAAACAACATTCGTTGCAAAGCAAAGGAACACATTGGAGGTTTTTTATAAATAAAAAGATAAGTGGCTAAGTATAAATAATTGACATCATTAGGATAAATAAAAAGTTGTTTTCATAATATGTTTTTTTAATTGAAGGGGAAGCCTGATTCGGCGGACATTTTGAAAATGTCAGGTGACAGTATTTGCTCACTATTTAATGACAACCAATTGTTTACAAAGTAAAAATTACTTATATTTTAATTTAAAAAAAAATTAAATCAAAATATAAGTACGTCTCGCTTGACATTTTGAAAATGTCCGTCGAGTGGGCTTTTTTAAAATCTAAAAATCACTATATTACGTATTATGAAAGCGACTTTTCGTTCGCCCTAATAATATAAATTTAACTTGTTTTTAAAAAATACTTTTACAATAAGACTTTATTTAGGAATACTTTGTGCGGATGGAATTTTGTATTTTTTCGATAATCAAGCCTCATTTTGAGTTGCATACCCTACGGTACGGAGCGAAAAATAGGAGAAGAGTATCGGAAAAAGACAATGTTAGCTGTATACAAAATATTTCTAAATAAAGTCTAATAGTCGATTTGCAAAATCACGTTACGTTTTTTGTATCTTTGCCCTGTTTCAACATACACAAAAAATGAAATTAAAACATATAATTCAAATTACAGGCAACTGGCAAGTTCTAAAATCCGAGTACCAAATTCCAACCTTAGCTCATATTCAAATGGGAATTTGTTACTTGTTATTTGGGATTTTACTAACAGCTTGCGGAGGCGATTCCACCGACACGACCAACTCTGACAAACAAATTTTCATCTACAATCAGCCCAATGCCGTCACTTCGCTTGACCCGGCATTTGCACGTAGTCAGACGAATATTTGGGCGGTTGACCACATGTACAACGGCTTGGTACAGCTCGATAAAAACCTCAATGTACAACCTTCGATTGCCAAAAGTTGGGACATTTCCGACGATGGTTTAATCTATACATTCAGTTTGCGAGACGATGTATATTTCCATGACAATCAATGTTTTACCGATGGAAAAGGTAGGAATGTGGTCGCTGCGGATGTCGTGTATAGTTTTAATCGTATTTTGGATAAAACCGTCAACTCGCCCGGTGCATGGATTTTTAAAGACCGCGTAGCAGATAGCGAACCCTTCAAAGCGATAAATGACAATACTTTTCAAGTGAAATTGAAACGCCCATTTCGTCCGATGTTGGGCATATTCTCGATGCAGTATTGCAGCATCATTCCAAAAGAAGCGATAGCAAAATACGGGAAAGACTTCCGCGCCAACCCGGTTGGTACAGGCGCGTTTAAATTCACGAAATGGCTCGAAAATCAGGCGTTATTATTAGCAAAAAACAATAATTATTTTGAAGCGGGTATGCCGAAAGTAGATGCCGTGCGCATCAATTTTATGACCGACCGCAATACGGCTTACCTCGAATTGATGAACGGTAATTTGGATTTTATTTCCGGTTTAGAATCTTCCTATGCCGATGAATTGCTGACCGAAAAGGGCGAACTCAAACCCGAACACGCCGGGAAACTCCAATACCAAAAATCGCCTTTTCTCAATTCGGAGTACTTTGGTATCAACATGGATTTTACGGGCAAAAGAGCCGATAGCCCTTTACAACATAAAAAGGTACGACAAGCCCTTAATTACGGATTTGATCGTGCAAAAATGCTACAAACGCTCCGCAACGGTGTGGCACGCCCCGCAACTTCGGGTTTTGCTCCGGCGGGTTTGCCTTCCTTCGATGCGTCTAAGGTGAAGGGATACGATTACAACCCATCGAAAGCCGCCAAACTGCTTGCAGAAGCCGGATTTCCCAATGGGAAAAATATGCCTGAAATAGAATTGCGCACCAACAGCGATTATTTGGATATTTGCCAATTTATCGCGCGACAGTGGGAAGATTTGGGCATCAAAACGAAGATAGAACTCATGCAATCCGCTACATTGCGCGAATTGATGTCGAAAGGTGAAGCCGATTTTTTTCGTGCTTCATGGATCGCTGATTACCCCGATGCAGAGAATTTTATGACGCTTTTTTATGGCAAAAACCCCGCACCACCCAACTATACACGCTTCAAAAACGTTGCTTTTGATAAGCTGTATGAAGCTGCGCTAAACGAAAACGACGATGCCAAACGCCATAATTTGTATCAACAAATGGACAGAATTGTGGTCGAAGAAGCACCGATTGTTTTCTTATACTATGATGAAACGGCACGGTTTTTTCGTGCCAATGTCAATGGCATTACCGATAATGCCATCAATTTATTATCAGTTAAAAAAATTACTAAATAGACGAGAGATGTGAGATATGAGACGCGAGACAAGAGAGGTGAGACAAGAGATAAGAGAAATATTTTTTTCTCACCTCTCTGGTCTCTTTTCTTACGTTTCTTTTCTCACCTCTCTGGTCTCACCTCTCTGGTCTCACCTCTCTCAAGTATGAAAAAAATTATTTTGTTATTTGTTTTTGTGTTGGCGATAGTCGGCGCACAGGCGCAAATGGTGACGATAGAAGGTTACGCATTTGCTGCCAATAATCAGGGTTATCTCAACGAAGTCATCGTAACAGCTTATGCGGGCGATAAGCCACAAGGCGATGCTGCTTCGGATATGGAAGGCAAATTTGCAATGCAATTGCCTGCTGGAATGGACTACCGTTTTGTAGCAAGCAAGGGCGGTTTTAAGGGGAAAGAAATCGCAGTGACGACCAAAGGTAAAACTGCGACCGATAAGGTTTATGTCAAAATTCCAATGGAAAGATCACCGGGGTATATCTTCGAAGCCACATTGGCGGAAGGCAAAGGCGGCGAAGTCGTAGATGCTACGGACGCGATACGTGGTGCGACCATTGAAATTTATAATAATACCACAAAGAAGCCCGAACTCGTTTTGCGCCAGCACGAAAAACATACTTTTTCACATACCTTTGAAAAAGGAAATCAATACATCGTTTTGATTCGAAAAGAAGGTTTTTATACCAAACGCCTTCAGGCGAATGTAGATGTAAATGGTTGCCTATTATGCTTTGAAGGATTGAGCAATGTGCAGCCGGGTATTTCCGACAATTTGACCGCAGAAAACTCGGCAGGTACGCTCGTTGCGAATATTGATATGCGCCGTATCGTGATTGGCGAAGCCATCGAAGTAAATAATATTTTGTATGATTTCGGCAAATGGAATATCACGCCTACGGCAGCCACTGAGTTGGATAATTTGGCGAGCTTGCTAAAGGATAATCCGCAATTGGTTGTCGAATTGGGTGCACATACTGACTGTCGTGATTTGCAGGCATCCAATCAGCTTTTGTCAGAAAAAAGAGCGAAATCGGCGGTAGAATACCTCGTCAATAAAGCTAAAATCGCACCGCGTCGCCTTAGTTATAAAGGCTATGGCGAATCGAATCTTAAGCTCAAAGACTGTGATTGCAACAAAGCTAAAACACCCGCACAGAAATGTACGGAGGACCAACACGCACAAAATCGCCGTACCGAATTTAAGGTGCTGGAAGTGTTTAAGATAGATGAAGAAAACCAAGGTTCATTGGCGAGTTCGATGATGGAACAAAGTATGGACGAGATTCTGGCAGAGTTAGAAGGTTCTGTGATTCAAGTTCCTAAAGGTGGTTTTCCGCCAAAAGAAGTAGCTGACGATGTAGCCAAAGGCAAAGCACAAACAGATAAAGCGGCAGCGGATGCGGCAGAATGGGAAAAAATAATGCGCGGAGAAGGCGAAGTGATTCAAGTGCCTATTGATGCTCCAATACCGAAAACACCCACCCCAACACCACCACAAACTATGACCCCACAAGCAACCGCACCAACGACTCCACAGACAAGCTTGAGTGCAGCCGAGCGTGAGCGTATTATGCGTGGCGAGGGCGAAATAATTCAGGTGCCGATAGATGTTAAATTGCCAAAACCAACAGGGCGAACAAGCACGGAAGAAGTCGTCAAAAAAGGCGAATTTGAAAAGCCGGAAGCTCCTATGAGGTCTGTCGAAAAGCCTTCACTCGGTAAAGGGCAAGCGGCTCCAAATACAACATTGCCTACACCGCGTAGTACCCGTACAGAAACTCCAGTAGTAGTAGAAAAGGCAGTAGAGCAAGCAGAAACCGTTGTTACTTATCCATCAACACGTAGTATGGAAGTGGAAAAAACGATAGAAGAAGTCGCAGAAAAAACGACGGAAGGGAAAGATAAAGTGACGCTTCCTGCACCACGTCAGAAGGCAGAAACGACGACCCCAAACCCTCCTGCTCCCATCACTGATGCCGACGCCAAACCCGTTACCAAACCAGTAGTACCACCAAGCAAGCCGCGTATAGTTGCTTCGGAAGGCAGAGGTGCTATCAAATTGCCAGCAGATTATACCGGTTACAAAATACAGTTGATGGGTGCGCCGAGTCCGTTACCGAAAACACATGAGATTTTCCGTGAGTTTGCCTTTGTGACAGTGCAGCAAACTATGGTAGGCGAATACCTTTATCTGATAGGTGATTTTCGTAATCAAATACAAGCGGCTACCTTCATGGATAGAAATATTCTTACACGTTTTCCCGAAGCGCAAGTTGTTCATTTTGAAACGGGTAAGCGAGTGAATTAACATTATGGAACAATTTATTTAATTTCTTTCACTTAGCCAAACATATAAAAAAAATAACTTTTTCATTTGGGGTAGATTATTTTCTTCCTCTTCCCTAAACTAAGTCTCAAGTCTCAAATTCCGATTTTCGATACATTGAAAATTGGAATTTGGGGCTTTTTTATTTGGATTTTAACCACAAAAATAACTCTACTATTATCTCTATTCTTATAAATAGACTTTATTTTTATTTTAATTAAATTAATTATTTTCTATTGTTTACATATGTAATAAAATTTTATTATGATAATAGGGTTGCAGTCGTAAAGGCATTTAAACAGAAGAAAAAGCTATTTAATTTTAAATTATTTGCTGATATTTTTATTTGAATAAGTAATAAATAAAACTTGTATTTTACTTCATTACAGCGAGTTAGTTCTTTTAAAGATTGCCTATTTTAAATATATACAATATTGAAAATAATAATGTGTATTTATGCTCACTATATTTCATAAATTAAAAGTCACAAAATAATATAAATAGGTTAAATGAATAAAAAGAGTGAAAATATATTATTTTTTAATTAAAATTTTAAATAATTGATTTTAAGCTAATTAAAATTAATAGAAATTATTATATTACTTTATACAAAGTCGTAAAATATTCAAATTCTAAATTTAATTGATGTCACATATTGCTTACGTTTAGTTTCATCATAAATGCGAAACAATATACATCTTGCAGTTGGTATAAAACACTTTTTTATACATAGATTATTCTCCACCCGTCCATCCATTTAATACTAAATTAAAGGATGAGGACTCACTATTTGTCCATAATATATCTCATTTATGCAAGATTTTACACATCAAACACGCGAAGTTTACACGAACTTATTTTTCCGACAGGCTTTAAAGATTTTACCTATTTTACTCATCTTGGCTATACATTCGCAGCTATCCGCTCAATGCCCGACCATCTTCATAGATGACCTCAATGGCATTCCCGGATATCCGACACTCAATGAGGCGAGTGTATGCGGCGAACCGGATACCTTGACATATTACATGCTCAATACCTCCGGACAGACCTTACTTAATTCACAAATCGAATTAGAGATTCCCCAAGGTTTTGCTTATGCCGGCTTTTATGATTATTACGACCCGGCGTATCCCATCAATCAAGGGAGTACATCTGACCCCAATGCCCCATCTTTCGTAATGACCAGCTTTAGCGCAGATAGTGTACAGATATTTACGGTAGGTGTAGTGGCGGTATGTGATGTGTATGAATTGTCGAGTACGGCTTCGTTTAAATTCGACATGAATTTTAATTATATATATAACGATCCCGCACTTGGACTATTGGCTTGTACAACGACTTCTAAGGGAGATATAGATTATAGTCCATATTTGAAGCGACCTGCTTTGAATATTGTAGGTAATAGTTCTCCTAATATTACAATTACCAATAATAGCAGAAGATGCACTAATGTCACCGTTTCTCAAAATGGTATTGGTGCTTCGCTGACCGATTTCAAGTTTGAGATATGGGGCATAGATTTGACGACTAATTATGTGTTGGACAGATTGAGGGTAAATGGGACTAACGTACCCTGGACCTACGATGCCGCTACAATGATTGTAACAGCAGATGTGACTTCAGGCTTTCTGCCCGGTGGTTCATTGACAGAGGATGAGTCTGTTGTGATGCAAGTTTGTTACATGGATGCTTTGGATTGTGATACCGAGCAATTAATCAACAACCTCACCTATGCTGCGTCATTTGGCTGTGGTGGCGGAGATGATTGTACACCTCCTTCAACTTCGGAGGGTACGATAAAGTATGCGCCCAATTTTGGTGCCGACCCGGTGGTGAATGTAACGCAGGTACAAAATCCGGCTATCTGCGGCGATAATGCTATTTTTGATGTGACCGTCACGAGTGATGTCAGCGACCCACTTACAGGACTTTTTGAAAGTCTTGAATTGGGTTTTCAGATTTGTGAGGCAGATGCTTTTGATGCAGCTGATGTCAGAATCAACGGCGCATCTATTGACCCTAGTTATTTTTATTACGAAAATTTTGACTTCTTAATCAATACTACGCTATTTACAACCGACCTTGACGGACCGGGTGTAGGTTTGGAAGATATAGATGGCGATGGCTTTTTTGACGACCTGCCGGGTGGCAATACATTTAGCTTGACTATCGAGGCTGCCGTGAAATGTCAAGACCCACAACAAATTGTGGGTTGTGCTGCCTTAGATTGTACTTTCGAACAGGCTACCGTGAAAGGAAAACGCCATTGTGGGCAAGATTTCCAAAGATTGCCTGTCATCACTCCTGCACCGGTATTTTCTTATGGTTCAGATACGGTTTATATAGATGAGGGAAATATTGGGACGGAAAACAGCCCAGTGTTTGGCTTTGACTTTGGTACAGGAAATAATACTGACCTGACCGATATTACCGCTACATTCTGCTATGAATTTGGTTCTGACGGTATTGGTGAATGTGCAAATGGTAATACTTATTTTGAAGTTGCAGTAGGAGGACCTCTCGTGGTTACTACTGATATAGCAATTGATGATGCGACTGTTATGTTTGATGATGGTATTTCAGGCCCCACGCCTGTCTCTTCAAATTTAATTAGTACCTATTATCCTTATGCACCGATAGATAGCGGACAGATAGTGTTTAGAATTGAGGCAGGTAGCAACAATCAAGATGTAGATATATGTTATACTTTTACATTAGAATTGGATAATTGCGAATGCTATCCTGAGCAAATTTTAGTTGCCAATATGCGTGTCGTGGAAGAGTGTATGGATTGCTCGCCCGATGCATGTACGATTGTACGTGCCTGTGACGAAACCTTTCTCGCTACCCGACGAACTTGCAACTGCATCTGCCCGATGAGCGATGATATTGTAGAGATACATCGCGTAGAATTTGGGTACGATGATAGGTCGCGTTCCAATCAATTCGATCTTAGCTCTTCCGAAGTCAGCAATGATTTAAATAGGTACTTGCCCTGTGATTCAGCCTATGTACACGTTGAGTACGAAATCTTAGATGCACTCACAGTCAATTCAGCCAGTTGGTTGAGGCTGTATTTCTATGCTCGTGCACTGGAGGGATTAGCTTTCAATCCCGGATTAGAACTATTGCCAGACCTTACCCATGCTCGTATGAACGAATTTAGTTTTGAAAAAGTGGGCAATCCCGGTACTCGTGTACCCGTTGATTTTACGTCTATTGACTGTATTTCTGGTGATGCCGCCCAAGTCAGAAATATAAATGACGGCTACCTCGAATCAATTGGTTTTGAAAAATGGGCTATCAATGCAAATACTGGGCTTTCAACTTACAATTCAGGTAGAGATGTTTTTGACAATGAACTAATCTATCTAGATATTCGCGACAGGGATGAGATGGCAGCAGATGGCGGTGGCAATGCAAGCCTTAGCGGTGATTGTCTAAATCACCTCTTTGATACCCAAATGGGAGGGATAGAAACAGGGGATAAATTACACGTTATCATCACCGTACCTCTTCAAAAAAACCCCTATCGCACACTCAATACAGGTATTGCCGCAAAACCCAAATCTACACTTAATTTTAGAGGATATGCAAATATGTGGCAAAGTGTAGGGGGCAGCACTTCCTTTGTTAGCGGTACCTGCGGTGGAAATACACCCGTAGAAACTTACGCTCCGGAAAAAATCAACTCTACTACATTATTAGAAATAGACGACTGTACGGCTACCGTAGAGCACGTGTTCAAAGTAGAAAATCTACCGAATGACTGGTACCTCAATGAATATCGCCCCTTCTTTGAGTTCGATCGTCTCACCGTACCTATAGCTAGCCCATTTGTATATGCCGGAAACCCAACGGTACAATATCCCGATGGCACAATTGTCCCACTCAACGAACCCACCTTTGAGCCTGACATGTTTTGTGCTTTTGACAATGGACAAAATTACTGCACACCCACAGGCACAACAGGTTACGCAACTTTCGATGTGTCCGAAATACCCAATCTGGGCGTCGGACTTACGGGAGAACTACCCGACTCTATCGTAATACGTTACGATTTGGCGCGTATCTGCCCCGGTGTTGTTGAAAAACCGCAGGATTTTGAATTATACTACGATTACAGCTACCTGTGCGAATATAACCCCGGTGGCAATTACTGTAATTATACCACTGCCGATGTTAATGGCAATTATAGTTTCTTTAATGATGATCTTGCTTATCCCGTAGAAGATTGTACAGGAGATACACCATTTGTCGGTGCTGCTTACAGCGAACTTATTTTCGACGAAAGAGATTACCACGAGTTCTACGATACGACTTTTACCCTCGATTTTGCGGACAATAGCAATCAACTCCCTACACTGAGTTCGGGCATGGACTTCTCGCTCGTAGCAGATGAAGTGGATGTACCCGAGGTCAACCGCTACCAAGTTTGTGTCAATAATGATGGTACAGTTCCTCACACCAATGTATTGACCACCATCAATGTACCAACGACTATCGACCTATTGGTAGTTGTTTACCCTGATGGCTCGCCTGTCACGTACACCCAGACAGGTAGCACACCGAGCAGTAAAACTTATCTCATCGAACACCCCACAGACATGGCACCCGGAGAGTGTTTTGAATTCAATATCGAAACTGAACTCATCTTCTGTCCCGGTCCCGACACCGATACCGAAGTTTGTATTGGTACGACATCAAGCTGTCTTGACCCCAATTTGGCTTCACAATTATTTGCCGAAGGTGGCGGCGCATGCACCAGTACCCAAAGTTGCTTTGAGTACATCGCAGGCGAAGCCGAAATTCAGGCAGAATGGACTACACTCAGCCTTGACCCTATCTCCTTGTGTGCACTTGATACACTTGAGGTTTTAGTTAAAAATACCAAACTCGCTACCCTCGTTGATTTGGATTTTAATTTCATCTTACCTGCCGGATTAAATGTAATTCCGGGTACATTCGAGTACGCTTACCCTGGCGGTCCTACTTCTCTCGGACCTTGGACTTCGATAGCTGACCCTACCGCAAGTGCCTCCAATGTATTCGGCGACGTCATCACCATGACAGATGACGGAATGCCATATATCAATGCCAATGGTATGCCCGGCATTACAGCACCCGAAGATTCCAACAAAGTCTCCATACGCTTTATCGTTGAGACCGTTTGTGATGAATACGTTTCAAATACACCCATGTATTTTGAAGCTACGGCAGCCGACCCCTGCGAAAGCCGTATATCTTCGGGGTATTCCATCAATGAAGGCATACTTATCGACAATGCTATTCCAGCTGAACAAGCCCAATTCTTAATCGTTGCCGACCCACTCAAATACACTTGTGGCGGTCCGATACAAGTCAATATTGGAGCACTCAATCTTTCACAAACAGGCGGAGTCTCCAACTCTTCGGTGGCATGTTTCACCTTTCCCGAAGAGGTTCCTTACACGCCCGGAAGTTTCAATTTCACTTCGCCGGGCAGCCACGTTCCCGTACTTTCCGAAACCGACCTCGGTGGTGGAATATATGAGATATGCTTTGATATACCAGACGGTATCGCACCGCAGCAGTCATTCGCATTCAATGTAGAACTTACCCCCGACCCCAGTATCGCTTGCCAGGAATTATCATTTACAGCACTCATAAGTTCTGTCATTGAAAATCAAATATGTGTAAGCGATAATTCGACCTGCTCCGTATTTGTAAATAATACCATTAATCAGGAAATTATAATGCAAATCGCCCCACCCGTAGAGATAGCTGAAATGGACGTTGTCGTTCAATGCGATGATGACCCCACCGTTACGACCTACGATTATACCATGACACTTGAGGGTGTTTCTACGTCCGATTATATTGGAAATGTACTCATAGAATTTTATCAAGACGTTGACCAAAACAACCAACTCGATAGCTACGATGTACTCGCAGCACCCGCCGTTAGTCAGTTGGTCAATATATCAAGTGGCGAAGAAATAGATGTTTTAGGAACAGTCACTTTAGCCGAAAATATTTCTTGTCCAATTCTGATAAAAGCAACTTTTGATGTCAATTGCGAATGTGATGCAGATGTATTCCTGTTCAATGAAGCACCAACACCCGACTTCATCGCACAATTTGACGGAGGAGAAACCGTACTTTGCCCCGGCGATGAACTCACACTCGATGTTTGTACAGGATATACTTTTAGTTTATCTCCTCCTGCCGCAGGAACGATAACCAACTCCGGCGGTACACTTTCCGTTGATATTAATAACGGCTTTGGCATCAATGCTCCTGTCACCCTCAATGTTGCCTCTCAACAAGCGACATGCGGTGGCAATTTCAGCCTCGATATTTACAGACTCGAAGATTTCGCCATCGGACCTTACGGACAGCTAGACGTCTGCATGACAGGTTGTCAACAATTAGACCTTAACATTCCAGCCGAGTGGGAAACCAGCTTTGAATTTGAATGGTCACCAACTGACTTCCTTGACGACCCAACATCACCCAACCCAACAATTTGCAACCCAACACAAGATGTCGTCTATACCGTAACCGTACGCGAAGCCACCGGACAATGCGAAACCAGCGCCGTATTTCCCGTTAATATTATTGGTACCAACCAACCAACATTAGAATACTTAGGCAGTGACAATTGTTTCCTGCCTTACGCACTCGCTATGATAGAGGCTTCGCCTCCGGGCTTAGCCAATTACCAATTTTATTATATTGTAAATGGCGTAAATGTATTATTACAATCAAGCGCAGACAATCAATTTACACTACCATTTGGTACAGGTGACTTTTATGTCGTTGTAAATGACGGTCAATGCGATGTAGTATCAGATGTCATGACCCTCGATGTAGATGATTGTATCTTTGACATAGCATTAACGAAGGTACTTTCTCCCTCTCAAAATACACCCGTATATCCCGGTGATATGGTCACTTACGATATTGAAGTATTCAATCAAGGTACAATCCCAGCTGTCGATATTGAAGTGATAGATTACATCCCAAATTGTTTCCAATTAGCTGATAATAATTGGTTTGATTTAGGAAACAATGAAGCGAGCATCTCCATTCCCGGACCGCTTGCCGCAGGAACTTCAACCACCGTTTCTATCCAATTAGAAGTACTTGCATGTGTTACCGCAGGTACATCTACAAATTATGCAGAAATAAAATCTGCCGACGATATTAACGGTGAAGGCTACCCTGACATTGACTCCACGCCCGACGGCGACGATTCAAATGACGGCACACCTTCCAATGATGTTACCGACAATTCAAACGGCGACCAAGACGACCACGACCCTGCCGATGTGTCAGTAGAAGTATTCGATTTAGCCATGACAAAATCACTCGCTGCCGGACAAGCTACTCCTGTCACCGTAGGCGATGATGTCACTTACCAAGTAGAAGTTTGCAATCAAGGCTCTGTAAGTGCCTATAATGTCGATGTCATTGATTACATCCCAACGGGCATGACACTCAACGACCCCGCATGGACATCAACTGCCAACAATACGGCTACTTACACCTTCGTCGGACCTATTGCCGCCGGAGCGTGTACACCTGTCAATGTAACAATGACAATTAATACCCTTCCTGCAAACGGTAATTTTCAAAACTTCGTAGAAATCACTGATGCAGAAGACGTGGACGGAAACCACCCCAACGATGTAGATAGTACACCGGATAGCGACCCGACCAACGACGGACCCGTTACCGATGATGAAATAAATAATGGAAATGACGATGAAGACGACCATGATGCTGCCATTATTCCCGTAGTCATTCCCGGCTGCGAAGTCTCCAACAACGGACCACTCTGTACAGGCGATGACCTTCAACTCACCGAATCGGCGGGCGACGGCGTTTCTTGGGCTTGGGCAGGACCGGGCGGCTTTACCAGCACCGACCAAAATCCTGTAGTCAGCCCCGCATTAGACGGCGTTTATACCGTTACGATTACAGATGTAAATGGCATTACACAAGAATGTTTCACACAAGTAGATGTAATACCCGGCATGGTCATCAACGGCATCACCGAAGATGTACTTTGCAACGGCAGTAGCGACGGCACGATTGACATCCTCGTAAATGGCGGTCTTGCACCCATCACTTTCGATTGGGACAATGACGGACCAGACGCAGTGGACAACGATTTTGAAGACCAAATGGGACTTGCCGCAGGCAACTACACCGTTACCGTAACAGATGCCAACGGCTGCAACATTACCGCAGAATATACTATCAATCAGCCGGTTGCGATTACTTGCACCACCACAGCTACCGATGCACTTTGCAACGGCAGCGCAGACGGTACGGCAAGCATTACCGCAGCAGGCGGCACGCCACCTTACGAGTACAGTCTTGCAGGCGGCGCATGGCAGCCCGGCAGTATGTTCGCAGGACTCACAGCAGGTACATACACCGTTGATATCAGAGACATGAACAGCTGTTTGGGTGTGTGTAGTGTGACCATTGCCGAACCTACTCCTGTCACTTGTACGGTCGTACCCACCGACCTCACAGATTGTTTTGCCGATGACGGCACACTGACAGTCACAGGCGTAGGCGGTACAGGCACATACATGTATAGTCTCAATGGAGGAAATGACCAACAAGCCAGCAATGTATTTACAGGACTTGCAGTAGATAGTTACACCCTTACCATAATAGATGCCAACGGCTGTACCAGTGAATGTACTGCCGAAATTGGTACACAACCCACACCGACTTGCACCATCACAGCCACTACAAATGTTAGTTGTTATGCAGGCAATGACGGTACACTTACCGCAGCAGGTGCAGACGGTACAGGCAATTACGAATACAGTATTGACGGTGCTACTTTCCAAACAAGCGGAACTTTCGAAGGTTTGATGGCAGGTATGTATGAGATTACGGTTAGAAATGTAGAAAGTCCTTCATGTATTAGCCTATGCGAAGCGATTATTCTCGAACCGGAAGAAGCATTGACCTGTGAAATAGAAGTAGTAAATGAATCCTGTGCTTTAGCAGACGGTAGTCTTACCATAACTGCATTAGGAGGAACAGCACCTTACGAATATAGTATTGACGGCGGAGTAACTTATGTTACAAACAATACATTTGCCGGATTGACTCCGGATAGCTACGTCATAGACGTTCGTGATGCAAATGGTTGTATGAGCAGTTGCTTCGCAGATGTTATAGTAGCATGTTTCGATTTAGCATTAGTAAAAACAGTTGCTGCAACACAGCCTACACCAATCGTACCCGGTGACATGGTGACTTACGAAATTGAAGTCATCAACCAAGGCACAATTGACGCTTATAATGTAGAAGTGGTCGATTACATCCCAAGCGGAATGTTATTAGCAGATGCCACGTGGTCACCGGGTGCCAATCCGTCTGAAGTCTATCAAACGATACCCGGACCGATTCTCGGAGGTACAAGTGCAACATTGACACTCGTACTACAAGTCGATCCAAATTATACAGGCGGCGGTACACAAAACTTCGCTGAAATCACCGAAGCAGACGACGACACCGACCCAACAAACGATCCACCAACCGATTCCGATTCTAATCCGGACAACGACCCGAACAATGATGGCGATTATACCGACGACGACACCGACAATACCAACGGTGACGAAGACGACCACGATATTGCAGATATTTTTGTAGAAGTATTTGATTTAGCATTAGTAAAAACATTATCCGCCACACAAACGCTACCCCTATCACCGGGCGATGATGTCACCTTTACATTGACTGTTACCAATCAAGGTAATGTAGCTGCCTATTCCATCGAATTAGCAGATTACATTCCAACGGATATGACTTTGAATGATACCGATTGGACGGAAAATGCACCCGGCGTAGCCGACTTAAATATCTCAATTGCAGGACCACTCGCTCCAGGCGCAACAACTACCGTTGATGTGACCATGACGATTGACCCGAATTATCAAGGCGATGCCATTACAAATTATGCGGAAATTTCAGCCGCAGACAATGATACAGACGATACAAATACACCACCAACAGACATCGACTCTGACCCGAACAATGACCCAACAGATGACGGCGCACCCGAAGATAACATAACGGACAATACCAACGGCGATGAGGACGACCACGACCCGGAAACCGTTCCCGTAGGACAGGTATTTGACCTTGCATTAGTCAAAACACTCGCACCCGGACAGGCAAATCCCGTAGCTCCCGGCGACTTGGTGACTTATGAGATAGAAGTTATCAATCAAGGTACGCTTGATGCTTATAATATCGAAGTAGTCGATTACATCCCAACAGGATTTAGTCTTGCGGATGCGACTTGGACAGCCGGCGCAGTGAATTCCGAAGTATTCCAAAATATTCCCGGACCGATAGCTCCCGGCACAAGCGTTATGTTGACCTTGACCGTTCAAGTAGATCCGACCTTCACAGGCGGTGCCTCTATCAACTTTGCTGAAATCAGCCAGGCAGACAACGACACCGACCCAACAAACGACCCACCAACAGATACAGATTCCAATCCGGACAACGATAATACCAACGACGGGCCGCCGGAAGATGACGACGTGGATAACACCAACGGCGACGAAGATGACCATGATTTGGCAGAAGTTGTAGTAGAAATATTTGACCTTTCATTGGTAAAAACAGTTGCAGCTGCACAAACCTTCCCCGTAGGACCGGGCGATGAGGTGACCTTTACATTAACTGTGACCAATCAAGGTACGGTTGATGCGTACAATATTGATTTGACGGATTACATTCCATCAGATATGAGTTTGAATGATACCGACTGGACAGAAAATGTAGCGGGCGAAGCCGACTTAAACGTGCCAATTGCCGGACCACTCGCACCGGGCGCGTCTACTACGGTTGATGTGACCATGACGATTGACCCGACATTTCAGGGAGATGCCATCACCAACTATGCGGAAATTTCAGCCGCAGACAATGACACTGACCCGAACAATACGCCACCAGAAGATATAGATTCTGACGCAGATTCAGACGAAAACAATGACGGCGATTCAGAAGACAACGTAACCGACAATACCAACGGCGATGAAGACGACCACGACCCTGAAACCATCCCCGTTGGACAGGTATTTGACTTGGCATTGACTAAAACATTATCTGCCGGACAATCGCCAAACGTAGCTTTCGGTGACTTGATTACTTTCGATTTAATTGTTTCAAATCAAGGTACTTTAGATGCGTATAACATTGAAATCGTAGATTATATCCCTGCCGGACTCACATTAGCAGATGCCAACTGGTCACCCGGTCAGGCAGCCAATGAAGCCTTCACGACCATCGCAGGACCACTTGCGCCCAACACAAGCACAGTCGTTACCATTACACTTGAAGTAACAGGCGCAGCAGCAGGCGGTGACACTCAAAACTTCGCAGAAATTAGCGATGCAGACGACGACACCGACCCGAACAACACACCACCAACTGACGTGGATTCTGACCCCGATAATGACGGTAGCAACGACGGACCGTACACCGATGACGATATTGATAACACCAATGGTGATGAGGACGACCACGATCCGGAAGATTTCTTTGTAGAAATTTTCGACCTCGCACTCGTCAAAACACTCGCGCCTACACAGCCCATGCCAATTGGTCCGGGCAGTGATGTCACTTTCGTTTTAGAAGTATTTAATCAAGGAAATATAGACGCTTACGATGTAGAATTAACCGATTATCTCCCGGCAGGTACGACTTTAAATGACGTATTCTGGACGGATAATAATGACGGTACAGCAACGTACAATGCGATACCCGGACCGATTGCGCCCGGCGCATCAATTACCGTTGCCATTACGATTACATTGGATGCCAATTTCATGGAAACGTCTATTACTAACTTCTCGGAGATTAGTAGTGCAGATGATGACCTCGACCCGAATAATGACCCACCAACGGATATAGATTCTACACCCGATGCTGATAACAGCAATGACGGCACACCGGACGACAACGTAACCAATGGTACAAACGGCGACGAAGACGACCATGATACGGAAGTTGTCCCTGTCGGACAAGCATTTGACTTAGCATTAGTAAAAACTGTTTCTGCAACGCAGCCTACACCTATCGTTCCCGGCGATTTGGTAACTTACGAAATTGACGTCATCAACCAAGGAACTTTAGAAGCCTATAATGTAGAAGTAGTCGATTATATTCCGAGTGGAATGTTAGCCGCAGACCCAACGTGGTCAGTAGGCGCGAACCCAAGCCAATTATATCAAACCATCGCCGGACCAATCCTTCCGGGCGAGACGGTAACATTGACGCTCGTACTACAAGTCGATCCAAATTATACAGGCGGCGGTACACAAAACTTCGCTGAAATCACCGAAGCAGACGACGACACCGACCCAACAAACGATCCACCAACCGATTCCGATTCTGATCCGGACAACGACCCGAACAATGATGGCGATTATACCGACGACGACACCGACAATACCAACGGTGACGAAGACGACCACGATATTGCAGATATTTTTGTAGAAGTATTTGATTTAGCATTAGTAAAAACATTATCCGCCACACAAACGCTACCCCTATCACCGGGCGATGATGTCACCTTTACATTGACTGTTACCAATCAAGGTAATGTAGCTGCCTATTCCATCGAATTAGCAGATTACATTCCAACGGATATGACTTTGAATGATACCGATTGGACGGAAAATGCACCCGGCGTAGCCGACTTAAATATCTCAATTGCAGGACCACTCGCTCCAGGCGCAACAACTACCGTTGATGTGACCATGACGATTGACCCGAATTATCAAGGCGATGCCATTACAAATTATGCGGAAATTTCAGCCGCAGACAATGATACAGACGATACAAATACACCACCAACAGACATCGACTCTGACCCGAACAATGACCCAACAGATGACGGCGCACCCGAAGATAACGTAACGGACAATACCAACGGCGACGAAGACGACCACGACCCGGAAACCGTTCCCGTAGGACAGGTATTTGACCTTGCATTAGTCAAAACACTCGCACCCGGACAGGCAAATCCCGTAGCTCCCGGCGACTTGGTGACTTACGAAATTACAGTCTTCAATCAAGGAACGCTTGATGCTTATAATGTGGACGTAGTGGACTACATCCCAGCAGGTTTCACCTATGCAGATAATGATTGGAACGCAGGTGCAGCACCGAATGAGTATTATCAACTCGTCGCCGGACCAATCGCTCCGGGCGGCAGCGTCGTCTTAGATTTGACCTTACAAGTAGATGCAGGCTTTGCAGGTGGCACAACCGTCAACTATGCGGAAATCGCAAGTGCAGACGACGACAACGACCCAACCAACGAACCGCCAACGGATAACGACTCCACGCCGGATAGCGACAATTCAAACGACGGCGATTCGGAAGATGACGACGTGGATAACACCAACGGCGACGAAGATGACCATGATTTGGCAGAAGTCGTAGTAGAAATATTTGACCTTGCATTGGTAAAAACAGTTGCAGCTGCACAAACTTTCCCCGTAGGACCGGGCGATGAGGTGACCTTTACATTAACTGTGACCAATCAGGGAACAGTAGATGCGTACAATATTGATTTGACGGATTACATTCCCTCAGACATGAGTTTGAATGATACCGACTGGACAGAAAATGTAGCGGGCGAAGCCGACTTAAACGTGCCAATTGCCGGACCACTCGCACCGGGCGCGTCAATTACGGTTGATGTGACCATGACGATTGACCCGACATTCCAGGGAGATGCCATCACCAACTATGCAGAAATTTCAGCCGCAGACGATGACACTGACCCAAACAATACGCCACCAACCGACATTGACTCTGCCCCGGATTCAGACGAAAACAATGACGGCGATTCAGAAGACAACGTAACCGACAATACCAACGGTGACGAGGATGACCACGACCCTGAAACCATCCCTGTCGGACAGGTATTTGACTTGGCTTTAATTAAAACATTGGCAGCAGGACAGTCACCAAGCGTAGCTATCGGCGATTTGATTACCTTCAATATCGTAGTAGCGAATCAAGGTACATTGGATGCTTACAATATAGAAATAGTCGATTACATCCCTACCGGATTGATTTTGGCAGATGCTAATTGGATTTCCGGTCAAGCGACAGATGAGGTATATTATACTATTTCCGGACTTATTGCACCAAATACCAGTCAGGTTATTACGATTACATTTGAAGTAACGGCGGCAGCAACGGGCGGAAACAATACCAACTTCACCGAAATTAGCCAAGCGGACGACGACACCGACCCGACGAACACACCACCAACCGACACAGATTCCAATCCAGACAATGACCCGAATAACGACGGTCCTGTTTCCGATAATGAAATGGAAAATGGTGACGGTGATGAAGACGACCACGACCCGCAAGATTTCTTTATTGAAATTTTCGACCTCGCACTCGTCAAAACACTTGCACCTACACAGCCGATGCCAATTGGTCCGGGCGATGACGTGACTTTTGTTATCGAAGTCATCAATCAAGGAAATATAGACGCCTACAACGTAGAAGTTACAGATTATTTACCAACGGGTACAACTTTAAATGATGTATTCTGGACAGATAATAATGACGGTACAGCAACGTACAATGCGATACCCGGACCGATTGCGCCCGGTGCATCAACTACCGTTGCCATTACGATTACGTTGGATGCCAATTTTATGGACACCTCCATCACCAACTTCTCGGAGATTACCAGTGCAGATGATGACCTCGACTCGAATAATGACCCACCAACGGATATAGATTCTACCGAAGATAATGACCCGAACAACGACGGTCCTTCAGAAGATGATAATACCGACAATACCAACGGCGACGAAGACGACCACGACCTCGAAACTGTCCCTGTTGGTCAGGTATTTGACTTGGCATTAATTAAAACACTCGCTGCCGGACAATCCCCGATAGTCGAGATTGGCGACCTCATTACTTTTAATATTGTAGTAGCCAATCAAGGTACACTTACGGCTTACAATATTCAGATCGTGGACTACCTCCCCGAAGGTTTGACACTCACGGATCCCAACTGGATTGCCGGTCAGGCAACTAATGAGGTATTCACGACCATAGACGGACCACTTCAGCCCAATACCAGCACTGTCATTACAGTGACTGCACAAGTAACGGCAGCAGCAACAGGCGGTGACAACACCAACTTTGCGGAAATTGCTTCCGCAGACGACGACACCGACCCCACCAATACGCCACCAACCGACTACGACTCTGATCCGGACGACAATCCGAACAACGACGGTCCTGTTTCTGATAATGAAATGGACAACACCGATGATGACGAAGACGACCACGATCCGCAGGATTTCTTCGTACAAATGTTTGATTTAGCATTGGTAAAAACCCTTTCCGCCACGCAACCTACACCTATACAGGCAGGCGATGACGTGACATTTACACTGACCGTTACCAATCAAGGTAACGTAGACGCTTACGCCATTCAATTAGCGGATTATATCCCTACGGGAATGATGCTGAATGATGCAAATTGGGTAGAAAGCACGCCCGGCACAGCCGAGCTTGTTACGCCAATTTCGGGAGCATTGGCAATTGGAGCTTCTACTTCGATGAATATTACGTTCACAGTAGATGCCAATTTCCAAGAAACGTCAATCACCAACTTTGCTGAAATTAGCAAAGCAGATGACGACACCGACCCGAGTAATGACCCACCAACAGACGTGGATTCTACGCCTGATGGTGATAACAACAATGACGGTCCTTCGGAAGATGGCGATATCGACAATACCAACGGTGACGAAGACGACCACGATCCGGAAACGATTCAGATTGGTCAGGTATTCGACCTTGCACTAGTCAAAAACCTTGACCCGGCACAACCAATGCCGGTTAATCCGGGCGATTTAGTGACGTATTTTATTACCCTAACAAATCAAGGTACATTAGATGCGTATAATGTTGAAATAGTGGATTATATCCCTACAGGAATGTTACTATCAGATGCGACATGGTCGTCGGGTGCAAATGCCTCCGAAGCCTTTCAGACTGTAGCAGGACCGATACTCCCCGGCGGTAATGTCGTTGTGAGCATCGTATTACAAGTAGATCCAAATTATGCAGGAGGTGATTTGCAAAACTTCGCCGAAATTAGCGAAGCAGACGACGATACTGACCCAACAAACACACCACCAACCGATATAGATTCAGAGCCAAATTCTGACCCCAATGATGACGGTGATTACACCGATGATGTGACCGACAACACGAATGGCGATGAGGACGACCATGACCCTGCCGACCTCTTTGTAGAAGTATTTGATTTAGCATTGGTAAAAACAATATCTGCAACACAAACGATGCCTGTGGCACCGGGCGATGAGGTGATATTTACATTGACCGTGACCAATCAAGGAAACGTAGATGCGTATTCGATAGAATTAGCGGACTACATTCCATCAGATATGAGTTTGAATGATACCGATTGGACAGAAAATGTAGCCAACGTAGCCGACTTGAATGTACCAATCGCCGGACCACTCGCGCCGGGCGCATCAACTACAGTAGATATTACCTTAACGATTGACCCAACATTCCAAGGGGCATCTATCACCAACTTCGCTGAAATTACAGGCGCAGACAATGATACAGATGATACCAACACACCACCGGACGATGAAGATTCAACGCCCGACAGTGACGATACCAACGATGGTACATCTGAAGATAACGACATCGACAGTACCAACGGTGACGAAGACGACCACGACCCGGAAACATTCGATGTACAACAAACATTTGACCTCGCATTGGTCAAAGTACTCGATACTGCACAACCAATGCCGGTCAACCCGGGCGACAACGTCACGTACTTCATTACAGTAATCAATCAAGGTACAGTCGATGCTTATAATATCGAAGTAGTGGATTATATCCCTGCGGGAATGTTATTAGCAGACGCAAACTGGTCAGTAGGTGTCAACACATCAGAGGCTTACCAAACTTACGCCGGACCGATAGCTCCGGGCGATGATGCGGTATTGACTATCGTGATGCAAGTTGACCCGAATTATACAGGCGGTACGCTCCAAAATTTTGCTGAAATCAACGCAGCAGACAACGACACCGACCCAAATAATACGCCACCAACTGATATAGATTCCAATCCGGATAATGACGATCAAAACGACGGTGACTATACCGACAATACGACCAACAATAACGACGGTGATGAAGACGACCATGATCCGGCAGATGTATTTGTAGAAATATTTGACTTAGCACTAGAAAAAGTCATTTCTGCAAATCAATCATTCCCCATCAATCCGGGCGATGATGTTACATTTTCACTCGTTATTTCTAATGAAGGTAATGTAAATGCGTATGCAATTGATGTAGCGGATTATATTCCGGCGAATATGACCTTGAATGATGCCGACTGGACAGAGAATACACCGGGCATTGCTGACCTCAATACGTCAATTGTCGGACCACTCGCGCCGGGCGCATCCACTACGGTAGATGTCACGATGACGATTGACCCGAATTTTCAAGGCGAAACCATCACCAACCACGCAGAAATCAGCGATGCCGACAACGACACAGACCCCACAAACGAACCACCGACCGACGAGGATTCGACACCGGATGACACCGATAACGGTGAAGACGAGGACGATTATGACCCCGAAACCGTTCCTGTTGGTCAGGTATTTGATTTAGCATTAAGCAAAACGCTGAGCGACCCGAACAAGCTCTATTATCCCGGCGATAGCGTGACTTTTACCATTGAAATTACAAATCAAGGTACGATAGATGCTTACGACATTCAAATCATAGATTACCTCCCAACGAATACAACCTTGGCTGACCCCAACTGGTTTATGGGCTTTGCAGGCAATGTAGCCTTCCACGAAATGGCAGGACCGATTGCGGCTTACGGCGGCACGGCTACCATAGATATTACACTGATTATCAACCCAAATATCAGTGCGTTGCAAAGTATCACCAACCTTGCGGAAATCACAGGCGCAGAAGATGAAAACGGCGTACCACAAGACGATATCGACTCTACACCAAACGGCAATCCTGACGATGACAATCTCTTTGTTGACGATAATATTGACAGCACATTTGGGGATGAAGACGACCACGATCCGGCAACAGTGCCACTGAGTTACTTCGACTTAGCTTTAATCAAAACCGTATCAAGCACACAGGTAATACCTGTTGCACCCGGCGATGATATTACATTTACATTAGCCGTGACCAATCAAGGAAATGTACCTGCGTATGACATCGAATTAGTCGATTATATCCCAACCGATTTGATACTCAACGATGCGGATTGGACGGACAATGCCGGCACAGCCGAATTGAATACACCAATCCCCGGACCACTCGCGCCAAACGCGACGACTACCGTAGAAATTACCTTTACCATTGATGCAGACTTCCAAGGTACGTCTATCACCAACTACGCTGAAATCAGTGGAGGCGACGACGATGGCGACCCAACAACGGAAGCACCAACAGACGAAGATTCTACACCGGACGACAACGACAGCAATGACGGTACACCGCAAGACAACGACATCGACAGCACCAACGGCGATGAAGACGACCACGATCCGGAAACATTTGAAGTCGAGCAGACCTTCGACTTAGCATTAATCAAAACCCTCGCAGCAGGGCAATCGCCAAACGTATCCATCGGCGACCTCGTGACCTACAATATCGTTGTAGCAAATCAAGGAACAGTTGATGCGTACAACGTAGAAGTCGTCGATTATATTCCTACGGGAATGACAGTTGCTGACGCAAATTGGACGGCAGGACAGGCAGTGAACGAATACTTCACGACCATTCCGTTCCTCGCGAAAAATACCAGTCAGGTCATTACCATTACGCTCGAAATCGGACCGGACATCGTAGGCGGTACGTCACAAAACTTCGCGGAAATCAGCGATGCAGACAACGACCAAGACCCAACCAACGAGCCACCGACAGACATAGATTCTGACTCGGATGACGACCCGAATAATGACGGTCCTTCTTCCGATAACTATACAGATAACAGCAACGGTGACGAAGACGACCACGATCCGGCAGAAGTATTTGTAGAAATATTTGACTTGGCTTTGGTCAAAACAGTAGCAAGCGCACAGACCTTCCCCGTAGGACCCGGCGATAATGTGACCTTTACAGTTACCATTACCAATCAAGGAAATATTGATGCGTATAATATTGAAATAGCAGATTATATTCCGGCGGATATGAGCTTGAATGACATAGATTGGATGGACAATGCAGGCGTAGCCGAATTAGTCGTACCGATTCCCGGACCACTTGCTCCAGGCTTCTCGACTTCTGTTGATATTACGATGATGATTGATGCTAATTTTCAGGGTGAATCTATCACCAACTATGCGGAAATCAGCGCAGCAGACGACGATCAAGATCCAAACAATGAGCCACCGAACGACGAAGACTCCACACCAAATGACGACAATACCGACGACGGCGCACCGGAAGACAACGTAACCGACAATACCAACGGTGACGAAGACGACCACGATCCGGCAACCATTCCCGTGGGTCAATCTTTCGACCTTGCATTAGTCAAAACACTTGACCCGGCACAGCCAAATCCGGTCGCTCCGGGCGATATGGTGACGTATAATATTTCCGTCATCAATCAAGGTACACTGGATGCGTACAATGTGGACGTAGTGGATTACATCCCCAACGGCTTTACATTGGCGGATGCCAATTGGTCAGCAGGTGCAGTCACTTCCGAAGTCTATCAATTGATTCCCGGACCAATCGTTCCGGGCGAAACGATGACATTAAACTTGACCTTAAAAGTGAATCCAAACTTTGCAGGCGGTACATCAACCAACTTTGCTGAAATCAGCGAAGCAGACGACGACCAAGACCCAAGCAACGATCCGCCACAAGACGAGGATTCTACACCAGACAATGACAATACCAACGACGGCACACCGGAAGACAACGACACCGACAACACCAACGGTGACGAAGACGACCACGACCCGGCGGATATTACAGTAGAAATATTTGACCTTGCATTGGTCAAAACAGTCGCGCCTTCACAGTCCTTCCCCGTATACCCGGGCGATGACGTGACCTTCACGCTGACCGTTACCAATCAAGGAACAGTAGATGCGTACAGCATTGATTTAGTCGATTACATTCCGATAGACATGAGTTTGAATGATACAGACTGGACGGAAATTACCGCCGGAATTGCTAATTTGAACATGCCAATCGCCGGACCACTCGCGCCGGGAACCTCAACTACGGTTGAAATCACCCTCACGATTGACCCGACATTCCAAGGCGAAAACATCACCAATTTTGCTGAAATCAGCGAAGCAGACGATGACACCGACCCAGCGAATGACGCACCCGAAGATATAGATTCTGATTCTGACAATGACAATAATAACGACGGCGCACCCGAAGACAACATAACCGACAACACCAACGGCGACGAAGACGACCACGACCCTGAAACGATTCCTGTTGGTCAGATATTTGACTTAGCATTAATCAAAACACTCGCACCCGGTCAGGCACCAAATGTCTCTATCGGCGACCTCGTAACCTATAACATTATTGTAGCAAATCAAGGAACACTTGATGCGTACAATGTAGAGGTAGTCGATTATATCCCTGCGGGAATGACCGTAGTAGATGCCAACTGGACACCCGGACAAGTAGTGAACCAATACTTTACAACCGTACCGTTCTTAGCAGCCAACACGAGTACAGTAATCACTATTACACTCGAAATTGGAACGGACATCGTAGGCGGTACATCACAAAACTTTGCTGAAATCAGCGAAGCAGATGATGATCAAGACGATACCAATACACCACCAACCGACGTAGACTCTACGCCGGACGATGACGCCACCAACGACGGTCCATACTCCGACAACTACACCGACAACAGCAACGGCGACGAAGACGACCATGACCCGGCTGATGTATTTATTGAGATATTCGACTTAGCATTGACTAAGCAACTCGATCCAAATCAGCCGATGCCAATTACGCCCGGCGATGATTTGACCTTCCTATTCGAAGTGACGAATCAGGGTAATATTGATGCCTACGATATTGTACTGACCGATTATTTACCAACAGGTACAACATTAAATGATGTCAATTGGATAAGCAATGCAGGCAGTACGGCAACCTATGATGCGATAGCCGGACCACTTGCGCCAGGCAATTCGACCACCATTTCAATTACGGTGACATTGGATGCTAATTTTGCTGAAAATAATATTACTAATCAAGGTGAAATTAGCCGTGCAGACGACGACCTCGATCCGAACAACGACCCACCAACAGATGTAGATTCTACCGAAGATGACAATCCCAATAATGACGGTCCTTCGGAAAATGACGACATCGACAATACAAATGGTGACGAGGACGACCACGATACAGAAACTACACCGATTGACCAAACATTCGACCTGGCGTTAAACAAAAGATTACTCAGTCCTAATGATACATATTACATTAACGATAATGTGACTTTCCAAATAAAAGTCACCAATCAGGGTACGCTCGATGCTTACAATGTCGATATCGTAGATTACATCCCGACAGGTCTGACGCTCAATGATGCCAACTGGAGTTCAGGTTTCGGCAACGAAGCATTTACAACAATCGCAGGACCAATTGCAGCGTATGGCGGCTCAACAACGGTCAACATCACTGTAACAATCAACGAAACTTTCGCAGGCGGTACACTCACAAACTTTGCTGAAATCACCGATGCAGAAGATGAAGACGGCAACCATCCTGACGACGTAGATTCTGATTCGGACAATGACCCAACCAACGACGGTCCGCACACCGACAACGCAACGGACAATACCAATGACGATGAAGACGACCACGACCCGGCAGATATTACAGTAGATGTATTCGATTTGGCACTGTTGAAAGACTTATCGCCAAACCAAGCATTGCCTGTATTCCCCGGACAAGATGTGACATTCGTTTTCACTGTATTCAATCAAGGCACAGTCACTGCACAGAACGTAACGATTACCGATTACATCCCGGCAGGCTACGTCTTGAATGATAGCGACTGGACAGCAGTAAGCGCATCTGAAGCGAACATCCTTGTACCCGGACCAATTGCGGCAGGAGCAAACACAACGGTAGAAATTACCCTCACCGTACAGTTCGGCGCAACAGGTAGCGACTTAGTGAATGTAGGTGAAATTTCCAACGCAGAAGATGAGGACGGCGAAACACCACCCGACACCGATAGCACACCTGATACCAACAATGACGACCCAACGGTGGACGGCGTAACAGACGGCACAGGTGGTGATGAGGACGACAGCGACCCCGCTACCGTTCCTATCAGTGAGTTTGATTTAGCATTAAATAAAGTATTGAGCAATCCGGCTTCGGGCGGACCAGTTCAATCGGGCGATGATATTACGTACACCATTTTCGTTCACAATCAAGGTTCGGAAGACGCATACAACGTACTCGTAACGGATTATATCCCAAGCGATCTGACACTCAATGATGCTGATTGGACTTCAATTAGCCCAACAGAGGCGAACATCGTAATACCGGGACCAATTGCACCGGGTATGAGCGAGTCGGTAGAAGTTACCGTCACCGTCAACCCGAATGTAAGTGGTAATCTCACGAACTACGCAGAGATTTCTGATGCAGAAGACGAAAACGGCAATCACCCGATTGACGATGATTCTACACCGGATAATGACCCGACCAACGACGGTGATAGCGAAGATGAAGAGATATTTGAAAATGGTGAAAATGGTAATGACGAAGACGACCACGACCCGGCGGATGTATTTGTAGGCGAATTTGACCTTGCCTTACAAAAAACACTCGCAGGCGGACAAGCCTCAACGGTTTCCGTAGGTGATCTGGTGACCTTCCAAATTGAAGTGTTCAATCAAGGTGATTTCGACGCAGCAGATATTGAAATTACAGATTACATTCCAACAGGATTTGTATTAGCTGATCCAAATTGGGTGAGTGTAAATGCAACGACAGCAACCACCACAATCGCCGGACCAATTACGGTCAATAGCAGCGAAATTGTAACGATTGTACTCGAAGTTACACCGAACATTACCGCAGGTAATCATACCAATTTTGCAGAAATTTCTTACGCAGAAGATACCAATGACAATCCGCAAGACGATGTGGATTCTACGCCAGACGGCGACAATACCAACGACGGTACGCCAAGCGATGACGTAACAGACAACACGAATGGCGACGAAGACGACCACGATCCGGCTGATATTAATGTAGAAATATTCGACTTAGCATTGACTAAAGCAGTCAGCAATCCAGACATTCACTACTATCCCGGCGGTACGATTACCTTCACGCACGAAGTATTCAATCAAGGTTCGATTGACGCTTATAATGTCGAACTGATAGATTATATCCCAAGCGGCTTAATCTTGAATGATAACAACTGGACGACCTTCACCGGTAGCGAAGCAGTCACTACAATTGCAGGACCGATTGCGGTAGGTACGAGCGTCACAGTGGATATTATATTCACTATCGACCCGAATATCACCAGCGCAAGTTCTTTGACCAACTTTAGTGAAATCACAGGCGGCGAAGACGAAAACGGCGAGCCACAAGATGACATCGACTCTGATTCGGACAATGACCCGACCAACGACGGTACACCTGATGACGATACCACCGACGGCACAAATGGCGATGAGGACGACCACGACCCGGCTACATTCGAGATAGAAATATTCGATTTAGCACTCACGAAAGTATTGGTCAATCCAACGATAGCGTACTTCCCCGGCGATACGGTCACGTTTACGCACGAAGTATTCAATCAAGGTACGGTGGACGCTTACAATATTAATGTAGCGGATTACATCCCAAGTGGATTGATACTCGCAGATAGCGATTGGACGATAGTTACAGGTACAGCATACATCAGCCTTGCCGGACCGATTGCCGTAGGCAGTAGCGAAACGGTGGATATTACATTCATCATTGACCCGAATCTCACAAGCGCGAGTTCGATTATGAACTTCGGTGAAATCGTAGGTGCGCAAGATGAGGACGGTCAGAAACCGGACGATGTGGATTCTGAAGGAGATGCTAACGACAGCAACGACGGTGATTATACAGATAATGAAATAAATGAAGACGGTGAAAATGGTAATGACGAAGACGACCACGACCCGGCTCAGGTAAATGTCGATATTTTTGACCTTGCATTGGTCAAAACATTGGCAGACCCAACGGCAGTTTTCACCATCGGAAGCGATGTTATGTTTAATGTTGAAATCATCAATCAAGGTACAGCAGACGCATATAATGTAGATGTTATTGATTATATCCCAACAGGATTAATCTTGAATGATGCCAACTGGACAGCCATCAACGCAGGTACAGTAACGAGGTCTATCACCGGACCAATTCCGGCAGGAGCATCAGAAATTTTGACGATTACCTTTACGATTGACCCGAACTTGCCGACAAGTGTGACTTCATTAGAAAACTTCGCTGAAATCAGCGGAGCAGAAGATGAAAATAACAACCCGGCAACAGATGTAGATTCAACACCAGACGATGATGACAGCAATGACGGCACACCAAACGATGACGTAACAGACGGAACAGGCGGCGACGAAGATGACCACGACCCCGCAATCGTACCAATTAGTACATTTGACTTGGCATTGACCAAAATGTTGGCAGGTGGACAAAGTGCAACGGTAGCACCGGGCGACCTCGTTACTTTCCAAATTACGGTCATCAATCAAGGTACTATTGATGCGACAGATGTAGTGGTTGTAGATTACATCCCATCAGGGTTTACACTCGCAGATAGCGACTGGACGAGTATCAATACTAATAGAGCAACCTACGTAATGACAGGCGTTATCACGGCAGGTAGTATCGAAACGGTAGAAATTACCTTAAAAGTTAATGCGAACACCGCAGGTGATTACACCAACTTTGCAGAGATTGCTCACGCAGAAGATACCAACGGAAATGATATGGACGATTTGGACGTAGATTCTACACCTGATGGCGATAATACCAACGATGGTCCGGTCACCGACGATACCACCAACAATAATGATGGCGACGAAGATGATCACGATCCGGCTACCGTTACGGTAGAATACTTCGACCTCGCATTGACCAAAGTATTGCTCGGTTCGCAAGTCTATTACAACCCCGGCGATGTAGTAACCTTCCAAATTGAGGTGTTTAATCAAGGTACAATCGACGCCTACAATGTAGCTATTACCGATTATCCACCAAATGGTTTGACATTGACGGATAATGATTGGACAGAAGCCTTCAACGGGTTGATTCTCTATACAATACCCGGACCAATTGCTCCCGGAACTTCGGCTACGGTGGATATTACATTCGCTATCGGACCAAATGTCACAACAGAAAGTTTGACCAACCTTGCGGAAATCGCAGACGCACAAGACGAAGACGGCAACCACCCGGATGACATTGATTCTACACCGGATACTAACCCGAATGATGATGTGTTAGTATTTGATAATGATACCGACAACACACTCGGCGACGAAGACGACCACGACCCGGCTACCGTATTGATTGGTGAGCAAGTTTTTGATTTAGCATTAATTAAAACGCTCAACAACCCGAACGATAAATACTACCCCGGCGGCGATGTCACCTTTACAATTGAAGTTATCAATCAAGGTACAATAGATGCTTATAATGTAGATGTGGTAGATTACATTCCGGCAGGAATGACACTCAACGACCCGAACTGGTTTACCATCGGAAACAATACGGTATTTACGAATATCGCCGGACCAATCGAAGCGAACGGCGGCACTGCCACCGTAGAAATCACGATGACAATCGACCCGAATACAACGGTACAGTCAATAACCAATTATGCGGAAATCAAGCAAGCGCACAACGAACAAGGTGTACTGCAAGACGACGTAGATTCTACACCTGATACCAATCCGGGCAACGATAAAGTAGTTGCAGACAACGATGTGGACAGTACGCAAGGCGACGAAGATGACCACGATCCGGCTACCGTCATTGTATGTACATTTGACTTAGCATTGGTGAAAACAGTAAGCACTGCACAGCCTATACCCATTGGCTTGGGCAATGATGTAACCTTCACATTGACAGTGACCAATCAAGGAAATGTACCTGCATACAACATAAATATCGCGGATTACATTCCCGCAGGATTGACATTGAATGATAATGACTGGATAGAAAATTCATCCGGCACAACGGCGCAGCTATTCTTCCCGATTAGCGGACCGATTGCCGCAGGCGCATCACATTCAGTCGATATTACATTTACTGTAAACAATTCATTTACAGGTAATTCAATTACAAATTTTGCAGAAATCAGCGAAGCTGATAATGACCAAAATACGGCAAATACGCCACCGACAGACATTGATTCTACACCGGATGAAGACAATAGCAACGATGGTACACCAAGCGACAACGTCACCAACAATAGCAACGGCGATGAGGATGACCACGACCTTGAAACCATCAACATTGAGCAGATATTTGACTTAGCACTCACAAAAGTACTGGCAAATCCAACGGGCAATTACTACGCCGGAGACGATGTAGTCTTCACTATCGAAGTAACCAACCAAGGAACGATTGATGCTTACAACGTGGACATCATCGACTACATCCCCAATGGTATGCTACTCAACGATACCGACTGGGTGCCGGGCGTTCAGCTCAATACGGTACTAAGCACCATTGCAGGACCAATCACACCGGGCAGTAGCGAGACTGTTGATATTACTTTGACAATCGACCCTGCATTAGCGGGTACGCCAACCTTAACCAACTTCGCAGAGATTACCGATGCCGAAGATGTAACGGGCAGCTCCCCTAATGACGTAGATTCGGACGCAGATGCCGATGGCTTAAACGACGGCTTTTACATAGATGGTGAAATCAATAATGGTAGTGGCGACGAAGACGACCACGACCCGGCAGATGTGACGCTACAAATATTTGACCTCGCACTAGTCAAAGAACTTTCACCAACACAAGCACTACCCGTATTTGAAGGTCAGGATGCGACATTCGTAATTACTGTATACAATCAAGGCACAGTAGATGCAACAAATATAACTATTACGGATTACGTTCCTGCAGGCTTCCTCTTGAATGATAGCGACTGGACATCAGTTAGCCCAAGCGAAGCATACGCCGTGATTACGGATATAATACCTGTTGGCGGCAGCCACGATGTAGAAGTCACGATGACCGTACAAGCTGGCGCAGCTGGTTCTGATTTGGTCAACTTTGCCGAAATTAGCGAAGCAGAAGATACACAAGGCAATATGCCGGATGATGTGGATAGTACACCGGATACCAACAACACTGACGATTGGGTAGATGGCGTAACCGACAATACAAGTGATGACGAAGACGACCACGATCCGGCACAGTTGCCAGTGGGCGTATTCGATGTAGCATTGAGTAAAGTCATCCTTTTACCATCCGCAGGTACGCCTGTCGATCAAGGAGACATCGTGATATTCGGATTGTACATTTACAATCAAGGTACAGAAGTAATTCAAAATATTGAATTGACAGACTACATACCTGCAGAATTGACCCTTGCCGATCAAGATTGGACACAAGCAAGCCCAACCGAAGCTACTTACGTACATTCTACACCGATAGCTCCGGGTAACTCGGCATTGGTACATATTCGATTCACGGTAAATGATGTTTCAAGCGGTGTCATTACCAACTATGCAGAGGTCAGCGATGCAGAAGATACCAATGGCAACCACCCACCGGATGCAGATTCTACACCTGACAATGACAATACGAATGATGGCAAAGTAGATGACAATGAAATATTTGAAAACGGCGAAAACGATAACGATGAAGATGACCACGACATCGAAGAAATATCTACCGCCGAAGTTGCCTGTGCGCTCGTAGCCTATCCGCAAGCAGATGGCGGTTGTATCGACGAAAATGTATATTTGACTGCCAATGCTATTGGAAATGCAGCGAACTACACTTACGAATGGTCAGGACCAAACGATTTCACGTCACTCAATCCGAACCCCGTCATCGTTACAGCAGATGCTACCGATGCAGGGACATACACCCTCACGATAACTGACGGAGGATTCTGTGTGATAGAAATTCCGGTAGAAGTAGAGTTGACACTCTGTATCTTACCAATCGAAATGTCGTACTTCAGAGGCACAGAGCAAGATTGCGAAGCGATACTCACTTGGGGTACAGCGACAGAAGAAGGCGTGAGCCACTTCGAGATAGAAGAAAGTACAGACGGTACTACATTTACAGAAATTGGTCGAGTAGATGCGGCAGGCAACTCGGATACTGCCAACGATTACAGCTACATAGATACCAATTTGAGCGAAATCAATTACTACCGCCTACGAATCGTAGAACTTGACGGCGCAGTAACCTATTCCGACATATTGACCATACAATCGGCTTGTACTACGGGTGGCGTGTCCATCTCGGATGTCTTCCCGAATCCGGTCGGTTATGGTGTTGTCAATATTCGTTTCAACAGCAATGTTGACCACGAAGACGCACAAGTCATCATCAGAGATATGCTCGGCAGAACGATGATGCAAGTACCCTTCACGATATTTGAAGGTACAAATCTCATCACAGTTGACCCAAGCAGATTACTCGCAGCCACCTACCTCATTACGGTACAAGGCAACGGATGGTACTCACAGACAATGCCGTTTGTGAAATTAGACGAATAAAATTTAACTGAATTGGATAGATGAACGCGCTTCGAAACTTAGGTTTCGGGGCGCGTTTTTTTAATGCTTAATAGACTTTATTTAGAAATATTTTGTATGCAGCTAACACTGTCTTTTTCCGATACTCTTCTCCTATTTTTCGCTCCGTACCGTAGGATATGCAGCTCAAAATGAGGCTTGATTATCGAAAAAATACAAAATTCCATGCATACAAAATATTCCTAAATAAAGTCTAATGCCTAACGATTAATGGTTTATTTCTTTCTGAAAATAGAAAAAGCCGTAGAGAAAATTCATGAATTTTCTCTACGGCTTTTTTATGCCGACCAAAAACGCATTGCAATGTAGAGACACGATTAATCGCGTCTCTACATTGCAACTAAAATGGACGATGGTCTAAAGTTTTGGTTCTTTGACAAATCCGGTGAAATGAATAATAATTTGGGCGTATCCCCCTCCTTACCAGTCGGGGGTCGGGCTATCCGGCACTCTCTCCACTCTCGCTATCGCTCCGTTACGTTCAAACAACACCTACTATCCCTTACGCAAGAAACGAGCAACCACTGAATTTGTCAAAGAACCAAAGTTTTTTAATACAGTTCATCCTTGTTATAATGGAAAGGGGATAATAGCAGGATAAGATTTTGTTTGCCCGATTATTGGGATGAAATGTTTCAATCCTTGTTATAATGGAAAGGGGATAATAGCCTTTGCAGAGGTTTTCTGGTAGCCAGTCGGAAATGTGTTTCAATCCTTGTTATAATGGAAAGGGGATAATAGCCATAAATCCGATTTAACCCACCGTTGCAATGATTTTGTTTCAATCCTTGTTATAATGGAAAGGGGATAATAGCCGGTTCACATTCTCCGTCACACAACGAACAATCTTTTAGTTTCAATCCTTGTTATAATGGAAAGGGGATAATAGCTTGGCTTCAACGATTTCAAGCTATCCGCGAACCAAGTTTCAATCCTTGTTATAATGGAAAGGGGATAATAGCTGAAGATGTCGAACCCGAACAAAACGCAGAGTCTTAGTTTCAATCCTTGTTATAATGGAAAGGGGATAATAGCGTTACAAGGTAATAGCATGATACCCGTTCCCGTAAAGTTTCAATCCTTGTTATAATGGAAAGGGGATAATAGCCGTCTGCCGATTCTGATACTACCCAAGAACCGCCCTGTTTCAATCCTTGTTATAATGGAAAGGGGATAATAGCAACAATTTGCGCGACTTCGCCACGCAAAAAGCATATGTTTCAATCCTTGTTATAATGGAAAGGGGATAATAGCTAAACCAATCTAAATCACAACGCCGCAACCCCCGGCAGTTTCAATCCTTGTTATAATGGAAAGGGGATAATAGCGCTGCCGACTACCTCTACCCTATCCGATACATCGGGTTTCAATCCTTGTTATAATGGAAAGGGGATAATAGCTTGAAGCCTGTAAGATATTTGCTTGGGGATATGCCCTGTTTCAATCCTTGTTATAATGGAAAGGGGATAATAGCATCAACTTCAAGAGGTATTTTATGGGCGCGAATCAAGTTTCAATCCTTGTTATAATGGAAAGGGGATAATAGCGATTTTACATTCTAAGCCAAATTTTAGAATGAGTTGGTTTCAATCCTTGTTATAATGGAAAGGGGATAATAGCAACCACTTATGCGAATAAAATTCGTAAACATTTCCAGTTTCAATCCTTGTTATAATGGAAAGGGGATAATAGCGACCATTAATATAAATCAAAGGTAAATTAAAAGGGTGTTTCAATCCTTGTTATAATGGAAAGGGGATAATAGCACATTTTTAAACAAACATTTTCCCAATTGGGATTATGTTTCAATCCTTGTTATAATGGAAAGGGGATAATAGCTGAGAAAAGATTACTTAACTCCGAGAGACATCCGTTCGTTTCAATCCTTGTTATAATGGAAAGGGGATAATAGCACAGGTAAGGGGCGTTGATACCACTTGGACCAAACTAGTTTCAATCCTTGTTATAATGGAAAGGGGATAATAGCCATCACATTCAGCTACATTCTGACCATTTTTCGTACAGTTTCAATCCTTGTTATAATGGAAAGGGGATAATAGCCAATACTGATTTTTTCATCAAATCATCCATTTTGGAGTTTCAATCCTTGTTATAATGGAAAGGGGATAATAGCGGTGATGGATTAGCGTCACAATTGCGATTTCAAAACGTTTCAATCCTTGTTATAATGGAAAGGGGATAATAGCATCGACAAATCGCCATTTACCCAAAAACGGCTGCCCGGTTTCAATCCTTGTTATAATGGAAAGGGGATAATAGCCTTTCAACTGTTCGACTTCGCCATTTCCCGAAGTTTTGTTTCAATCCTTGTTATAATGGAAAGGGGATAATAGCAACGTATTTCAGAGGGTCATCGGAAAGCCAACCGCGTTTCAATCCTTGTTATAATGGAAAGGGGATAATAGCTTTTTAGTCTTGGGTTTCATAATTTATCCAGTCATCGTTTCAATCCTTGTTATAATGGAAAGGGGATAATAGCCAAAAAGAAAGATGTAGCCTACGGGCTGCACCTCGCGTTTCAATCCTTGTTATAATGGAAAGGGGATAATAGCATGAGCATTATATAACATTGATAGAATTAGTTGCATAGTTTCAATCCTTGTTATAATGGAAAGGGGATAATAGCAGCAATCAATTACGTAATCACCCAATTTTGGGCTGAGTTTCAATCCTTGTTATAATGGAAAGGGGATAATAGCATGCTAATAAGCCATTTTTCTATTCGAGAGATTGGGCGTTTCAATCCTTGTTATAATGGAAAGGGGATAATAGCCCCCATCCTTCCAACTATCCGAAACCGCAACGGGTAAGTTTCAATCCTTGTTATAATGGAAAGGGGATAATAGCTAAGGGTACGACTACTGACGCCAAAATAGGCGACACGTTTCAATCCTTGTTATAATGGAAAGGGGATAATAGCGAGAGGGAAGCGAACCCGTAAGGTTTGAATTCCCGAGTTTCAATCCTTGTTATAATGGAAAGGGGATAATAGCTCCGTCAAGACATCGTGACCGCAATAGTGTTGAGCCGTTTCAATCCTTGTTATAATGGAAAGGGGATAATAGCAAATTTTAGGCGTTGGTAGGCTCGCAGGAACATTCAGTTTCAATCCTTGTTATAATGGAAAGGGGATAATAGCGCAACGCTTGGCCCCAATGGAATAACTTATTTGCACCGTTTCAATCCTTGTTATAATGGAAAGGGGATAATAGCTGGCAGGGATGGACACCAAAATAAAGGCTGAAATTTGTTTCAATCCTTGTTATAATGGAAAGGGGATAATAGCACAGTTACAGAAGAAATGGCAAGTTTTGCAGATTGGGTTTCAATCCTTGTTATAATGGAAAGGGGATAATAGCAGCATCGGAGATAGACAAGTGGGCGATACAGATAGGTTTCAATCCTTGTTATAATGGAAAGGGGATAATAGCCAGATTACGGAGATTTAACACTCATCCATTATAATTCGTTTCAATCCTTGTTATAATGGAAAGGGGATAATAGCTTTTTGTATCCAAGCGGGATTTGTGGTAGCTTATCATGTTTCAATCCTTGTTATAATGGAAAGGGGATAATAGCACCCAACTTGGTATCAATATCTATGACTTTGAATACGTTTCAATCCTTGTTATAATGGAAAGGGGATAATAGCTAATTGGCTTTTTTGCTTTTGTGTAGGCTGTAAGAAGTTTCAATCCTTGTTATAATGGAAAGGGGATAATAGCCATGCCGGGCGGTGACTTGATGCAACTTGGATATTTGTTTCAATCCTTGTTATAATGGAAAGGGGATAATAGCCAAAGCGTGACAGATGGGAAACGGGAATAATATCAACGTTTCAATCCTTGTTATAATGGAAAGGGGATAATAGCACGATGCAACCCTGCACTGATACATTAGAGATGGTAGTTTCAATCCTTGTTATAATGGAAAGGGGATAATAGCAATATTTTCAATATCTTACCTTCGCCATCCACTTCCTGTTTCAATCCTTGTTATAATGGAAAGGGGATAATAGCTGATTATGTCCGCTCATAGACCTCATGAAAATATTCCGTTTCAATCCTTGTTATAATGGAAAGGGGATAATAGCTTGTTGTTTACAGTAGTTGTATTTTGGTCTGGTTGTGTTTCAATCCTTGTTATAATGGAAAGGGGATAATAGCTATTAGAATATACATAGCTCCACCAAGACAAATTGCGTTTCAATCCTTGTTATAATGGAAAGGGGATAATAGCCAATGAAGATACGAAAACAGTGGAAAGGAAAATGCTGTTTCAATCCTTGTTATAATGGAAAGGGGATAATAGCTACTGGCGACATTATCAATATTTTTCAGTCTATCGCGTTTCAATCCTTGTTATAATGGAAAGGGGATAATAGCGTAAGTAGGTCCGGGGAGCAATGAAATGATGAACGCGTTTCAATCCTTGTTATAATGGAAAGGGGATAATAGCAAGGTTAAATGGTGGTGTATTTTCCCCTCCAATAGGGTTTCAATCCTTGTTATAATGGAAAGGGGATAATAGCAATCTACCGCAACCCGTCACCTCAACCTTTCTTTTCGTTTCAATCCTTGTTATAATGGAAAGGGGATAATAGCCCACTACTTGGTTGACCAAGCGCGAATAAGCTATCAGTTTCAATCCTTGTTATAATGGAAAGGGGATAATAGCAATGGAAAGTATTTAAACTGTTTTTTGGGGCGTTTTTCGTTTCAATCCTTGTTATAATGGAAAGGGGATAATAGCAGTGACCACATTGCGCCCTCTGGGTCAATCCATACGTGTTTCAATCCTTGTTATAATGGAAAGGGGATAATAGCGTTTATCGAAAAATACACCCCCTAAAAATATTTTAGTTTCAATCCTTGTTATAATGGAAAGGGGATAATAGCAATGTATTTTTGCCCATCTTGGTCTTGCACCTTCAGGTTTCAATCCTTGTTATAATGGAAAGGGGATAATAGCAGGAAGAGTTGAATGAATTTGAGACGTATAACGCTGTTTCAATCCTTGTTATAATGGAAAGGGGATAATAGCAATACAAACGCAAAATGTAGCTGCTAACATCGCTGCAGTTTCAATCCTTGTTATAATGGAAAGGGGATAATAGCCAATGCACAAATTTATCCTATCGGATGTCTATAAAAGTTTCAATCCTTGTTATAATGGAAAGGGGATAATAGCCGAATACTATCGGCGCGACTCCATCAGTGAAGTTACGTTTCAATCCTTGTTATAATGGAAAGGGGATAATAGCACATTCCTAATCGAGATACTATGCTCGTGCAGGTCAAGTTTCAATCCTTGTTATAATGGAAAGGGGATAATAGCATAGCAGTTGCACTGTTATTGGTTTTTTTAGTGCTGTTTCAATCCTTGTTATAATGGAAAGGGGATAATAGCAGCAAAAAATACATAAGAGCCTTCTACGGCGCACTATGTTTCAATCCTTGTTATAATGGAAAGGGGATAATAGCAGCAATTAAAAGCTCAACTGCCGGGCATTTCGGGCGTGTTTCAATCCTTGTTATAATGGAAAGGGGATAATAGCTTTTTCTTAAATGTTCGACTTTTTGTTCTACTCGCGGGTTTCAATCCTTGTTATAATGGAAAGGGGATAATAGCCATCCAAATCCTTGATTATTTCATCTTTAAATTGCTGTTTCAATCCTTGTTATAATGGAAAGGGGATAATAGCAAGTTATGAGACGAATACGATTGAAGTGATTAATTGTTTCAATCCTTGTTATAATGGAAAGGGGATAATAGCCTATCCATTTTCCTATCTTGGTGCATATCCAACCTATGTTTCAATCCTTGTTATAATGGAAAGGGGATAATAGCCAAAGAAATTGCTACTTAATCAAGTACAAGGCTTTGTTTCAATCCTTGTTATAATGGAAAGGGGATAATAGCGACATTCGACCTCATTAATACCTTGTCCACCGAATCAGTTTCAATCCTTGTTATAATGGAAAGGGGATAATAGCTCGTCTTGATGGCGCAAAACGTTTACGATATAATCAAGTTTCAATCCTTGTTATAATGGAAAGGGGATAATAGCTTAATCAAATCATTAAGAATATTTTCAGGTATTCGTTTCAATCCTTGTTATAATGGAAAGGGGATAATAGCCGTCATTCAGCGGCATGTCCGCAGGGCTTGGAATCTGTTTCAATCCTTGTTATAATGGAAAGGGGATAATAGCCCGTATATTGTGCCAAGATAATACAAATCAATTAGTTACGCAACATTTTGAAATATTAAAATCAAAAAAACAATACGTCAAAGAACACATTTTAGGACGTTTTTCATCAAAATTCGGAAACGTAACTAATTGGTATCCAATAGATAAAGAGCGGTTTTGCGTACACCCCAAAATAACTTTGCACCCGGAAACCCAAACGGATTCCAACAAAAATAAATATAAGATTATTAGGACAACGAAAAAAAACATCCTAATATTGTACTATTCACACAAAATAAAATCGCAAGCGATGCCAACCCCTAACAAGTTCCATATTTGAACTTGCGCTTGAAACTTGAACTTAAATATGAGTTTACCCAACATCCGCGTCAGTGTCGATGCTGTCGTATTTGGCTACGATTCCAAAGAAGGACTTTCAGTACTGCTCATCAAACGCAAAGTCGCGCCTCATCTGGGCGAGTGGGCATTGCCGGGCGGTTTGGTACTCGAAGCAGAATCGCTCGAAACGGCGGTACACCGCGAATTGCGCGAAGAAACGGGCATCACGGTCAGCTATCTGGAGCAACTCTACACCTTCGGCACACCCGGACGCGACCCGCGCAATCGCGTGATCACGGTGGCATATTACGGCTTGGTGCGCCAAGCCAAATTTGACCTTTACGCCGCCACCGATGCCGCCGATGCCAAATGGTTTCACACCAACAAAATCCCAAAACTCGCCTTTGACCACCAAGAAATCCTCGACATCGCCGCCGCCCGATTGCGCAGCAAACTCTCCTACGAACCCGTTGGCTTCGAGCTACTCGACGAAAAATTCCGCTTCTCCGACCTGCACAAACTCTACGAAATCGTCTACGGACGCGAAATAGAACGCCGCAATTTCAAAAAAAAATTCCTACAACTCGACATCCTCGAACAACTCTCCGAAAAGGTCAGCCAAGGCAGAGGCAGACCCGGTGCGCTATTCAAATTTGACCAAAAAAAATACTTCGCATTGAAACAAAGAGGCATGTTATTCCAAATAACGTAAGGGGCTAATGAATGAATGAATGAATTTTGAATGAATGAATCATTCTTAACTAAAAGTGTTTTTCGATTCAAAATTCATTCATTCAAAATTCAAAAATTCATTCATTATATTTTTTTATGTGTAAAAAATACACAAAATAACTTGCATGCTATTCTTTTTTTATTTAAATTTGTGTAAAAAATACACAAAATATGAAATTTTTAAATCTCGATACCCAATTCCAACCCTTTGAGACATCCATCCAATTTGAGCAATTTACCTTCAGTGGAGGTGAGCCACACATTCAAATAAAAGACACCATACATAGAAACCAATATCCCGAAGGCACCGAACTCGTTTATTCCAACTGGACACCTCGAAAAAGTAGGGTAGAGGGCGTTGAGAAAATCGTCTTTTTCGGCTTGCAATATTTCATTAAAAAATACTTGCAAGAGGAATTTGACCGCAACTTTTTCGGTCGCCCAAAGGCGGAAGTTGTGCGCCAATACAGGCGCAGAATCAGCAATTATCTCGGCGCAGACATCAAGTATGAACACGTCGAAGCTCTACACGATCTGGGCTACCTGCCTGTCGAAATCAAGGCACTGAAAGAGGGAACTCTCGTGCCGATTAAGACGCCGATGTTTACGATTAAAAATACGCTACCGGAGTTTTTCTGGGTCACAAATTTTCTCGAAACTATCATGTCGTGTATTATGTGGCTGCCTTGTACGAGCGCGACCACGGCATTTGAATACAAAAAAATCCTCAATCGTTATGTCGATTTGACGGGTGGCGATTCGGATTTTGTGAATTTGCAGGGGCATGATTTCAGCTTTCGTGGAATGGCAGGTTTGGAAGCAGCAATGATGAGCGGCGCAGCGCATTTATTGAGTTTTACGGGAACGGATAGCATCCCTGCAATTGATTTTTTGGAACAATATTATCACGCAGATTCCGATAAAGAAGTGGTCGGACTAAGCGTACCCGCTACCGAACATTCAGTGATGTGTATGGGCACGGAACTCAATGAAATCGAAACCTTCAGACGCTTGATTAATGAGGCTTATCCAAGTGGAATCGTGAGTATCGTCTCCGACACTTGGGATTACTGGAAAGTGATAACGGAGTACATTTCGACCTTAAAAAATGACATCCTAAAACGCGACGGAAAAGTCGTCATTCGACCCGATTCTGGCGACCCGGTGAAAATCATTTGCGGCGACCCCGACGCCACGCCCGGCACGCCCGAATATAAAGGTTCGGTCGAATGTCTGTGGGAAACATTCGGCGGCACTACCTCCGAAAAAGGCTACAAACTCCTCGACCCACACATCGGTTTGATTTATGGCGATAGCATCACCTTAGCACGTTGCGAAGCGATATGTAAACAATTGGAAGACAAAGGTTTTGCCTCTGCGAATGTCGTCTTTGGCATCGGTTCATATACCTATCAATACGTGACCCGCGACACCTACGGATTTGCCATGAAAGCCACTTACGGCGAAGTAAACGGCAAAGGCAGAGCCATTTTTAAAAACCCAAAAACAGACGATGGTACAAAGAAGAGTGCAAAGGGATTAATCAGAATCGACGGCGAAAACGGACGCGTCACCCAAATGCACGACGAAGCAACTTGGGCAGAAGAAAAAGGCGGCATGTTGCAGACCATTTATAAGGATGGAAAACTGCTACAAGAAACAACTTTGAGTGAAATACGGGCGTTGATGGACATTCAAATGAAGCATGAAACGGCGGAAGAAATGGCTTTCGTTTGACTTCCTTCTGCGATAGGACACGGGTTGAACGGATGAAACGGATTTACACGAATTTTATTTGTTCAACTTGTAGTCGTCAGGCGAATGTTTTTATAGAATTATTTGCTTTGATTATTCAAATATTCACTTTTAATAAAGGGATTCGCCTGACGACTTTTCGATATGAATTATCCATTATAAATTACCATGAAAGTATATTATCCAAAAGACGACCTGAAAAACATCACTAAATTTCCGCACAAAACCGTCTTTCTGGCAGGCTCAATAGAAATGGGCAAAGCCGAAAAATGGCAAGAAAAGATGATTCAAATGGCGGAAAATGACGACATTATTTTCTTCAATCCTCGGCGTGAAGATTGGGATGAAACATGGGATAACAACCGCTACGAAGGCGAAATGAAACAGCAAATCGACTGGGAATTATACGGGCTAAAAACCGCAGATGTGATTGTCATGTATTTTGATAAAAACACAAGTTCGCCGATTACTTTACTTGAATTAGGATTACATGCAGCGTCGCGGAAAATCATTTTATGTTGTCCGAAAGATTACTATCGAAAAGCGAATGTGGACGCTATCGCAGCGCATTATGAGCTTGAATCTGTGGATACTTTAAAGGAGCTATATTTGGCGGTGAAGTAAGAATATTATCCATTATCCATTAACCATTAATCATTAATCATTATCCATTATAAAAACTACCGAATCACACCCACTGTTCCAAGCTCTATGCCCAGTTCTTCACGCATTTCGTTGAGTTTCTGTTGTATTTTCAACAAATACAAAAGTTCGTCCGGTGCGGCGGTTCTAAACTTCTCTTTATTTTTCTCACACAAACCGCATACCTTCTTGAATTTGAAGCGTTTAACGCCTATTTTTACGTCATTCACATAATTTTTATCGGGCATTTCTTGGGTTTGGAGGGGGTGCTGCAATTTATCTTCCCAATTGCTGCTATACTCATGCGGCAGGTGTGTGAGCGCGATAGCGAGTTGGGTAATATTAGGGTCTGTATGATTTGTAAAATGTTGTGGTGAAAGCGTTTGTTTATTGCGAAGCACCTCATAAGCCTCCGAAACAACCTGCTGACAAAGCGGATCCGCAAACTCCTCCATCACATCCTCGATACTCGCCAAAACATAGGCAGCCACCGTCATTTCCTCCTCCAAAATCCGGTCGCCAAACTCTACGATAAGTCGCACGATGTCTTTCTCTTGAAATTCATCCGTCAGTTCGCGCGATTTTTTTGGCGCAGGTTCACCACCGATTTGGGCGGCATCTTCCTGCGGTGCGTCGGCTGCCGTGTGGGGTGGTGGTCCGTCATCGCTTGCTTGTTGAGCGGTGATTTGTTGCTCGCGTTTTTGCAGACTTCGATGGATGATTTTATTGACTTCAGTAATCAAAATCTGCTCGGAGATGTCCATTTTTGCCGCACATTCCTTGATATAAATAGAACGTTTTATCGGCTCGCGTACCTTCGAAATACTCTCTACAATATCTTTCACCAATCCCGCTTTTTTGACGGGGTCGCCTTCGGCTTCTTTTAATAAAAGGTTGGTTTTGAATAAGATAAAGTCATTGGCATTATCTGATATATATTGCTTAAAAACATCCGCACCGAGCTTCCGCAAATACGAATCGGGGTCTTCGCCTTCTGGCAATAAAACCACCTTAACATTCATATCCTGCTCCAAGACCATATCCAACCCACGCATCGCGGCTTTGATGCCCGCAGGGTCGCCGTCGTACAAGATTTTGATGTTCGGCGTATAACGTTTTACCATGCCGATCTGCCCCACGGTCAATGAAGTACCCGACGATGCGACTACATTTTCGATGCCCGATTGATGCAGCGAAATCACATCCGTATAGCCCTCCACCAAAATACATTCATCGGCTTTCCGAATGGCAGTTTTGGCAAAATAAATGCCGTAAAGCGACTTATTTTTGACGTAAATTTCGGACTCTGGCGTATTGATATATTTGGGTGATTTTTTATCCTTAGAAAGCGTCCGCCCCCCAAATCCGATGACTTTTCCAGTCAGATTGTGAATGACAAACATCATTCTATCCCGGAAAAAATCAAAACCTTTCCGCGAAGTTACGCCCGCTTTTTGCAACAAATCCAACTTATAACCCTCCTTTACCGCCTTATCCGTAAAGGTCTTATAACCATTCGGTGCATAGCCCAATCCGAACTTCCTAATCGTATCTTCATTAAAACCGCGTTCTTTAAAATAAGTTAAAGCTATATTTTTACCTGCCTCTGTATAAAAAAGTTGCTTCGCAAAAAACTGTTGAGTCCGTTCGTTGATAAGGTAAAGACTATCTATCGTTTGTCGCTCTTGAATGGCTTCTGCGGAGGGTTTGGTTTCATCCAATTCGATATTATAACGCTCGGCGAGGTGGCGCAAGGCTTGCGGATAAGTCATGCCCTCGTGTTCCATAATAAAATTAATCGAACCACCACTTTCACCACATCCAAAACACTTATATATGTTTTTTGCCGGAGAAACTGTAAACGAAGGCGTCTTTTCATTATGAAACGGACAAAGCCCCAATAGATTGACTCCCCGCTTTTTGAGCGTGACATAATCGCCAATAATATCTTCTATTTTTGCTGCGTCGCGTATTTCCCGTATGGTCTTCTGACTAATCATAAATTATTTCTCATCGGCAAATTTACGCAAAAAAAATGAGTGGTGAAGAACGTAATACAGACATTTCTATCTGCATTTCGTGGGCACGGACAGGAATGTCCGTGTTACGTTGATTAAGAAAATGTGGTTCTTTGACAATTTTTGCAAAAAGAAAAATTAGCGAATCTATTGTGATTTTCAAGAAATTCTCGAACATTAGTTTTTCAAGTTTTTCCTCCCCCCAACCCCCTCCAAAGCAGGGGTGATTGGTTCTGAATGAGAAATCATTTTCATCAAAATATAATTTTGTCACAAGTCCCAACGGGACGACATATTACTACAATGGGTGTTAGCCCATTGCTCGGAATAAATCTACTTCGCCAGCCCTGAAAGGGTGGTATAACTTGAAATTTCGCCCTTTCAGGGCTAAGTGATACTTCGAATTTCTATCTTGGGGCTGACACCCCAAGTTAGTGAAGTTCACCCCTTCGGGGCTATCAAACAAAATAAAATTTGTGCGAAATTCAGAACCAATCACCCCTGCCTCCAGAGGGGGAGACTACCTCGAGTAGTTCTTCGCGAAGCGAAGAATCTCCCCCTTTGGAGGGGTTGGGGGGGAGGAACACGCAAGGCACAAATCTTTAATTTTATTCCAAATGCAAAAATTGTCAAAGAACCGAAAATGTACCCCACCAGACGATTTTTTTTCTTAAAAAATTTGATTAGTGAAAGAAATACCTTTATGTTTGCATCATAATTATTAAAAAATGAACACAAATACTTTCCATACACAATTCACAAGCGACTATTGTTGCTGTTGTTGTTTCAATTAGGTCTTGAAAAGATTCCTTCGGATATTATTTGTATAAAATATATTTAAAGAGCCTTTTCGAGATTTCCGGAAAGGCTCTTTTGATTTTAATCGGCCACAAAACAAAACGACTTATAATTTTATTTAAAATGAATTTTACGACCAACACATGCTGCTGCTGTTGCTGTTGTCCAAAGGACAGGGGAAAGGCAGTCTATGTTATGTATTGATTTTTTTTCAAAATATAATATTCAAAAAAAAGCCTTTCCCAATCTGGGAAAGGCTTTTTCTATTTTTGGCGATTATTCATTCTTCATTTTCAATTCTCTATTAAAAAAGAGTTTTTCATAATTTTTAGGTTTCGTTTGATTTAGTATGAGGAATTAAATAACATGTGCCATTATACTCGTCTTTTTTCCGTCTAAGAATCCTTTGAAATCCTTATCCCGAATCGGGGTTCGGGACAGGCTGTAGCTAAGGCTATGTGCGGCTTTCAAAAAATCCTTAGACAAAAAAAATACTTCGCATTATGGGACATCTTATTTAATTTCTTTCACTTATAGGTTGCTCATACAAGCGATTTACTTTTTTTAAAAATTAAAAATGACGACGACAACACAAAATACCGACAATCAATTGCTTGTAAAGGTAAATCAAATCGGGAAATTCATCGGTAAGACGCCGCTGTTTCCTTTAAATAATATTTTTCAAAAAGAAGGCGTGCGTATTTACGCCAAATTTGAATGGCAACAACTCGGCGGCAGCGTAAAGGCGCGTCCGGCATTTAATATCATCAAACAAGCGACTACGAATGGTCATTTACACAAAGAAAAACGCCTACTCGATGCAACGAGCGGCAACACGGGTATTGCGTATGCAACGATTGGTGCGGCACTTGGCATTCCGGCCACGATTGTGATTCCCGAAAATGCTTCCGAAGAACGCAAAACTATCCTCAAATCGCTCGGCGCAGAGTTGATTTATACCTCCAAATTTGATGCAACAGACGGCTCGCAAGCCAAAGCTCGCGAACTTTTCGCCGAGCGTCCCGACCTTTATTATTATGCCGACCAATACGCCAATGACGCCAATTGGCAAGCGCATTATCACACGACTGCCCCCGAAATTTTGAATCAAACGCAAGGCAATATCACGCATTTTGTGGCGGGTTTGGGGACTACGGGAACATTTGTCGGCACCACGCGAGGCTTAAAAGACTTGAACCCGACCATTCAGGCAGTTTCCTTGCAACCGGAAACGGCTTTACATGGTTTGGAAGGTTGGAAAGACCTCGAAACGGCGTGCGTTCCGAAGATTTATGACGCAACACTCGCCGACCAAAAATTGCACGTCACGACAGGGGAATCTTACGACCTGATTAAGCGAGTAGCGAAGCAAGAAGGCTTATTATTGAGTCCTTCGGCAGCCGCAAATCTGTTGGGTGCGATTCAAGTCGCCAATGGAATTGATAGGGGAGTAGTCGTCACCGTTTTTGCAGATAATGCCGATAAATACGGCGAAGTTTTGAAACAATTATTCTAACCGTAGCGTAATGCCTCCGGCTTACGCCCACGTAACGCAGAGAAAATTCATGAATTTTCTCTACGTTACGCACTCCTTGCGCATGTAGTATGCGAGGCGCAAGCCGGAGGCATTACGCTACGGTTTACCAAACATTATAAAAATGCAATATAAATTAAACATTCACAGTGAAGCGGAAAGAGTTATGAATGAACACCTTGAGGCGTCATTTCCTTATGAAGGTTGCGGTTTTTTTTTCGGTAAAAATGGTAAAACGCGAGAAATAACCGAAGCGCAGGTCGTTCATAATTCAAAGGATGGCGACCGCCACCGCCGCTTTGAAATTTCGGCAGTAGATTACATGAAAGCCGAGCGATATGCACTCGCGAATGACTTGGATTTATTGGGCGTTTTTCATTCGCATCCCAATCATCCGGCTTTGCCTTCGGTGCATGATTTGCGGCAGGCAGTTCCGTTTTTTTCTTACATCATCAAATCCATATATGAAGGTGAATTGTGCGACACCACTTCATGGAGATTAAACGAAGAAACCAACGAATTTGAAGAGGAATCCGTTGAAATTGAATTAATTAAAAATGAGTGTGTCACAAATCAGTGGTATTATAAAAGGTACGGTAGTACCGACACCGTTAGCGCGTACAAACGGTGTCGGTGCTACGCACCTTGATTAGCTTTGGGTTTACTTTTTCTACAAACGGTGTCGATGCTAATGCATCTTGTCATTGAAATGTGTTAGGGAAGAGGAAGAAAATAATCTACCCCAAATGAAGAAGTTATTTTTTTTATATGTTTGGCTAAATTTGACGCGCATAGCCGAGCTACGTAAGGAAGATTTAGCCAAACATATAAGAAAAAGAAAAATTCAGACGGGTAGATTATTTTTTTCGTCTTCCCTTACCACCGATTTGTGACGCACTCATTAAAAATAACATAAAGCAGCCAATAAGTAGTGAGACAAAAATATCCTTACTTTTTGACGGTTTCTTTTTCCGCTATTTTTCCCTACAAAAATCCTTATCCCGAATCGGGGTTCGGGACAGGCTGTAGCGTAGGCTATGTGCGGTTTTTGTAAGAAAAAATATCGAAAAAATAACCATGTCAAAATTGTAAGTGAAAGAAATTAAATAAATTGTTCCATAATGCGCCGTAATTTTTTCTTCTAAGGTCGCACTGAAATATAACCATTTTTTAATTAATTAAAATTATTTTGTAATTTATTTATTATTAAAAATGAATTATTTATAAATATTTTTTATTATAAAATAATTTAAAAATATCCTTATTTCAGTAGAACCTTCTAAAGAATTCAAAAAATCGTTGCATAGCCATAGCTACGGAACTATTTTTTGTGTTTTTTAGAAGGGAAAAGAACAAGCATAATGGGGCAAGTTATTTATTTTCTTTCACTAAGTAGTAAGTCA
>Ga0209185_1000249_pt1 | contig 75899 bp, 69 predicted proteins | sample SidtaG_2_FD_187425 | JGI IMG/M metagenome (GOLD analysis project Ga0209185, IMG submission 187425) | Marine algal microbial communities from Sidmouth, United Kingdom - Sidmouth_Asex2 metaG (SPAdes) (version 2) | ecosystem: Host-associated > Algae > Red algae > Unclassified | place: Sidmouth... | reverse complement strand
AGCTACAATCACCGTGTGATTTTAGTGAAAGTTGCCTGTCCCGATAGCCTTAGCGCTTCGGGAAGCTACAATCACCGTGTGATTTTAGTGAAAGTTGCCTGTCCCGATAGCCTTAGCGCTTCGGGAAGCTACAATCACCATATTATATCTTGTTTTTCAAATTGACAATATTCGAAACTATTTCAATTCGGAATACAAAAGTAAAACACTTATCTATTAATACTATCTTTTTCTTCCTCTAATTTTCAGGATTTGCATCTTCTTTTAGCATAAAGATTCTGGTTACTTTATTAATAAGATTGTCACCTTTCATAAATGATAGTGTAATCTTATTCTCTCCCATAGGAAGACCTTCTATATACATTGGCTCCCATTTATTAATTATATGAGTTTCTCCATTGATATTAGCTTGGATAGAATAACCTCCTACACCTAAGCTTGCATTAGAGACATAATAATCAAGCATTACTTTCTTAGCATCATTGCCTATATATGTTCCCTTAGGCCTGCTATAAGTCACCATTGGTTCTATAATATTCTTAGCTGATATGATGGCTTTGTCTTTTACGGTAACATTCTTAAGGATGTGAGCTTGCTTAGTTTTGATGCTTTCATGATAAGATCTACTAAGAAATGCGAGTATTGTATGTTCTCCATCCGCTACATCATAATCAAACTCTGCTTCGTACTTAGCAGCATAAGGTTCATTATTTATTATTAGATGTATGTGCTGACCTTTTGCTGAGTTAGCACACATCTTAGCTCCCGCGTCAGGTGTCTGCATACCCAGTTTGTACTTATCTCCTGTCACATCGAATGCGAACTTGCCCTCCTTATATCTCATATTAGACAAATTAGCGTCATTGTATTCCTGAGATTTAGAGAATGGACTCAATTTGTACTTTAACTTAGCTTTGACTTCCGTATCTGTCATTGGATCTTCGACAATCGTCGGATTCTTGTCATTTTTACAACTTACAAGAATAAATAGCCCGATAATTGCAATGTATAGGTGTTTCATATTTCTTTATGTATTCGTTATAGTGATGAAGATAGACGCAATATGTCCATTTTCATACTTATAACTCATTTATTACTGCATATTTATGTTCAGAACTGCAGAGTAATTTAACAGTCATTAACGCTTAGAGTAGATTTAACTTATTAATTTTGAATGACTTAAATATTAATATTATTTTTGATATATAAATCAACCGATTGCATTGAATTATACTGACTCAGAATTAATTGAGATTTTCTATGAGGATGGTTCTAAAGGAATAGAACTCATCTTCAAGCAGTATTATGAGGTTATGTGTAGGACAGCCATCAGGATCACTAAAGAGAGAAGCCTGGCTGAAGATATAGTACAAGAGGTATTCTTCGAATTATATAAGAAAAGAGAGAAGCTAAAGATAGAGTCATTAATAGGTTACCTTAAGAGAGCTGTATATAATAGATCTATCAATAAAGTAAAAGGCAGAAAAGATCATGTAGATGCAGATGAAATTGCATACGAGCTAAGTGATAACGGACATAATTCTCAGGATGAGTTAGAATATGAAGAGTTGGAGACTTTTATAAATGGGGTCATCGATTCATTGCCAGAAAAATGCAGATTAGTTTTCGTACTCAATAGATTCGAACAATTATCTTACAAAGAAGTGGCCGCAAAGATGGAAATCTCAGTAAAGACAGTGGAAAACCAAATGTCGAAAGCCCTTAAAATATTAAGAGCAGAATTTGAAAAATATAAGTATCTTGAAAAAATATTAGATGAGGATAGGGGTATTCTCTCAGAATGATGTCTATAGTGTGTAAGCCATGAATAAAGATTTCTACATATCGCTGATCTCCAAGAAACTTAGCAACGAGCTGAATGCCGCTGAGCTTAAGGACTTAAATATCTGGTTATCAGATGTTAAGGCCAATAGTTTGACGCTTAATCAATTTAAATCTACTTGGGACATCACTAAAGACTATAAGTCAGATATTTCATTTGATGCTGGTACTGCCTTTCAGTCCTTTGCTTCCAAATATGAAATCCCTACGACTCATACTAAGACAAACATCGAGCCAAAACGTAAAGTAGGTGTCAAAAAGTATATTCTTATACTTTCACTCCTAATGATTACGTCAGCGTTTATCGGTGCTTTAATTTATAACAGTTATTTCAATAGCGACAACCCTAATCAGGTAGCTAATCATGAGATGCATGCTCAGAGCTTTAATCTGAATGATGCTGTCAATGTTACAATAGCTCCTAACTCAAGATTCGATAAAGGTGTCTACACGATAGAAAGAAAAGATATAAGTAATAATAGTACGACAAATGCTAATAATATAGATTCAAATAGTTCTAACTCGAATGGTTCTAACTCAAATAGTTCTAACTCGAATGGATCTAACTCGAATGGATCTAACTCGAATGGATCTAACTCGAATAGTTTTAACTCGAATAGTTCTAATTATAATAATTCTAACTCAAATATTTCTAACTCCAAGAGAGCATCTAATAATTCTACTATCAATTCTCTTGATTATAATACAAATGATGGCAATAATGCTTCGAAAAACTCAAGAGCATCAGGGTCAAGTAATAATACTAACAATAATAGAGGATTAGATTCTGGATTAAGTAATAATTCTCAGTATTCTACACAGAGCACTGATAACAAAAATTATGCTGTCGAGAACTTCTATGGACAAGGATATTTTGATGTCAATGTAAAGGCAGGTATGAAGCCCGCAGTTATAGCTGTAGAAGAAGGTAACTATATAGAAGCAGAGAATGCAATCTTCAATCTACAGAACTACGAAGATGACAATTTCAGCATAATAGATGTACAGACAGGTACTGTTAAGTTTGTTGCAGGAGACAATGTTCTGATAGTAGAAGAAGGACAGAGACTCATATATGATGAGACAACTAAGAATTTTGAAAAAGTTTCTTTACCGAAGCTCAGCCCATTCCAGTGGCATAAAGGAATACTTGTATTCGATAATACACCTCTTGACGAAGCCTTCTCTATGATAGAGAGATTCTTTGGAGTCGATATCGAAGTAACTGATAATAGTGATTTAAGCCAGCAGAACTTTACTGCAACCTATTATAAGTCCAGCACACTTAATGATTGTCTTGAGATTTTGAGCGAATCCATTGATATGGATATTGTGAGAAATGGACAACGAAACATAGAGGTTAGCAATATCAAGTAGGATAAAAATCCAACCATTTCCACAGAAATAACTTAATTTTGGTACTCTTAAGAGAGAAATGCCAAAAAGTTTAAGATCATTAATTGCTTGTACAGCTATATACCTTGGTATAATAAGTATTGCCTTAGGGCAAAAGATCATACCTGATGAGCAGTTCTTAGACTACTCAGTAGAGGGTCTCACACTAAGAGAGGTTCTCTTTGACCTCAGCGAAAAAGCCAATGTTACCATTGCATTCCAAGATCAAATTATTCCAAGTGATTCTTTAGTCAGTCTCTCAGTAAGAAGAGAACGATTAGGTAAGATCATAGACTATCTCATATCAGATCATAATCTTAAGTATAAGATGGTCGGTAATCAGATTGTAATCGTACAAGACGAATACCAGAAAGTATCCGCTCCTAATGCAAAGCAGACCATATCCGGAATCGTAAGAGACAGCGAGACAGGTGAGCCTCTAGTCAACTCTAATGTTTATTTATTCGATTATTCCCAGGGCGTTAGTAGTAATGAATATGGCTTCTACAGCTTCACATTAGAGAAAGGATTGCAACGTATATATTCCAGTTACATAGGTTATGAGATGTCCATTCATGAAGTGTCACTAACAAAAGACACAACCATTAATATAGAAATGGTTCCATACACTCGACTGAAGGAAGTAATAGTCGCTGAGAAATCCTTATCTCCAATCAAAGCAATAGATCAGCCTGAAATGGCGTCAGTCGATGTGCTTTCCATAGAAATGATCAATTCTAAACTACCTCTTGTAGGAGAACCAGATGTCATGAGGTTAGCTTATGCAATGACGGGAGTCACTACAGGAGCAGACGGTTTCGGAGGGATGAGTGTCAGAGGAGGGGAGACGAACCAAAATCTCGTTCTATTCGATGGTATTCCAGTCTATAATGCTCAGCATGGATTTGGACTCTTTTCTATTTTTAATTCGAGTGTTATTAAGAGTGCTAAGTTATACAAAGGTGCCTTCCCATCGAGATATTCAGGAAGGCTATCTTCTGTCATGGATATTAGGACAAGGGAAGGTTCTTTTAGAAAATTCAAAGGTGACGTTTCTTTAGGTTTACTGACAGGAGAAGCATCTTTCGAAGGACCGATCATTAAAGAAAAAGCTTCATTCTTAGTATCTGCGAGAAGGACGTTCGTAGATCCATGGATAAGATCTATTACAAAAGCTATAAATGATAACGAAGGAAGTACTTCTGTATACTTCATAGACCTGAATGCCAAGCTTAATTTTAGTATCGGCAACAGCTCTAAGGTATATATCAGTTATTATACTGGTAATGATAACTTTGACACAGAGAATGTAGGGCCTAACGACCAGTCTAATCTAATGATAGAAACGGATGAGTTATTCTGGGACTCAGGCAATAGTCTCGCTTCAGTGAGATGGAACTCGCGTTTATCTCAGAAATTATTTCTTAATGCTTCATTATATAGATCCAGGTATTCATTTATTTCATTCGATCATGATAGGGTAGACCAGTACGATCAGACGTCGACAAGTACTCTGCTATCGACTAATTATACAGCGGCATATTATCGGACACAGATTAAGGATCTCGCAACTAAGTTTGATTTTGACTTTATACCCAGTCCGTCGCATCATTTTAAGTTTGGTAGTGGTTATACAAAGCATGACTTCTCTCCAGGATTTATCAATGTCACACAGGAAGATGAGCTTGTTCCCATCGTTCTGCAAGTAGACGCTGATGTGCTGAGTGAAGAAATAATAGATACTGATCTTAAGTCTACAGAGATCGAGATGTATGTAGAAGATGAGATCAGTATAGGAAAGAAGACAAGGATTAATTTAGGATATAATCACAGCATTATTAAGACGGGAGCTAAGTCATATCATATACCACAGCCCAGAATGTTGTTTTCTTATGGAAATGACAAATCATTGTTTAAACTTTCAGTGGGTAGAATGGGACAATTCCTACATACATTAACGAATACTGGGCTCGGAGTACCAATAGATGTATGGCTACCTTCTACAGATCAGATAGAGCCTGAGACTTCATGGGTTTTCTCCGTAGGCCAATACCAGCAAAGTAAGAAGTTGGGAATGCTTGGAATGGAGCTATTTTATAAAAAATATGATAATCTGACACGATTGAGTGAGAATGGATTTGTTAATATATCGGCTAATTCTAATTGGGAGAGTTTGATTCCTATTGGAAAAGGGACATCCTATGGTGCAGAGTTTAGCATTAACAAAGAAACGACTAAGACTAATTTCTCATTAGGGTACACACTATCGTGGAGTAACAGACAATATGATGAGATAAATGGTGGTCAGAGCTTTGCCTTTCGTTATGATAGAAGACATGTTGCTAATCTAAGTTTAATAAGGAAGATAGGAGATAACATAGATGTATCAGTTGCATGGGAGTTTGGCTCAGGGACACCTATAACATTGCCAGAGAATCAGGCATTCATAGATACTGGTCAAGGTGGTGAAGAGATTATCGTGTTAATCTATAAAGACATCAATAATTCTAAGCTACCGGCTTATCATAGACTTGATTTTGGTGTAAATATACACTCAGATCATAAGTGGGGTAAGTCCAAGCTGACCTTAGGTCTCTATAATGCCTACAATCGACAAAATCCCTTATTCAGAGATATTGAATTCAATCCTAATGATACACCATCACTTTCCTTCAGGGATCTAACGATACTACCTATATTGCCCACATTCCGATATGGGATAAGTTTTTGACAATTAAAAAAATAGGAATTAATTTGTCGCAAACATGTCACTTTTTCGATTGTTAAATATGGTTTCATACAAGAATTAGTCTTATTATAATCTTAAATTTGCTGTTAGTAAAGTGACTTGCGCCTTTTTGCATGTCTTAATACTGAAACATAACTGATGAACCAGAGATTTATACTACTTCTTACACTATTTTGTGTTGCATTAACGGCATGCTATAATCCTGTAGATCTTGAATTAGAAGATACAGACCAGCAGTTAGTAGTAATAGGAGAGATCGAAGAAGGTAAAAAGCCATTCTTTAAGATATCTACCACTTTTGCCGTCAATTCAGAACCAGAACAATTTGAAGATAATACGGTATTTGTTACTCTGATGGAAGCATCTAATCAGAATACGCCTATTGAATTCAGACCACAAGAGGGCACTAACCAAACAATGTTTTTTCTTCCAGGCAGTAGTTATGAGCCCCAAGTAGGAGATACATTTAGTATAGACGTAAGAGTAGAAAATTCTAATTTTGATGATATAACAGGTACAACTAAGATGCCTCAGAGAGGTAATATAGAATTTTATAATTCTGTAAAGTTAGCCGAATCGAATAATGATTATACTGAGATCGATGTATCTCTTAACATGTCAGAGACACCGGACGAAGGTTCTTTTTATCATTTGACACCTTACTTATTAGATAACAATGGAGATCAGATTTTTCCTGATTTCAGTTCTATAACAGTGGGTAGAAATGGCACCTTTGTTTTATCACACCGTCATGGCATACTTATTGATAATAATGACTTAGACGATACCAATCTACTCGAATTCACTCTTAGGACTATATCACCCATTAATATTGATCAGTTAGCAGATCGCAACTTATATTTTAAGTTGAATACTGTAGCAGAAGAGTATTATAGATATTACAAGTCCATAAGTAAGCAATTCGAGACAGACCAAAGTCCATTTACAGTTCCTGTATTGAGTTATAGCCAGTTTGATAACGGTTATGGCATATTTACAGCTTTTAGTTCGGAGATTTTAGATACTCCGATAGAATTGTAATAAGACGACTCCCTTTTCTTTTTTAAAATATACCATTAACAACATTCCGGATTTTTTTGTGGCGTGAGCATCGCATGATCTCTCGTGATTTTTAATTAGAAAAAACCTGGAGGATGGATTTAAGTACTAAGATTAAGTACCTCGGAGAAGTATCTTTATTTGAAGAACTCTCACAAGATGATTTGTTAGATATAGCAGATCTATCAAGCGTAAAAAAGTATAGCAAGCATCAGATTATTTATCGTGCTAATGACCCTGCTGAAGAAGTATTCGTGCTATCTGGTGGGACAATTAAGATTATTTCTAAGTCAGGAGATGGCAAGGAAGTTATTAAGACAATCATGCACCCTAAGTCTTTATTTGGTACAGAGTATCTATCATCGTCAGGTGTAAGGAATAATACTGCTAAGGCCATAGACAAAGATGTCGTATGCTTAGCGATTAATTCTCATGACTTCAAAGCCTACCTTAAGGCTAATTGGGCATTGACAGATAAATTTATCAAAGTCTTAGGGACAAGATTAATGTATCTGGAAGATAGGTTCGAATCATTAGTGATCAAAGATGCCAGAGAGCGTATCATAGACTTCCTAAAAGATAATGCGAAGCAGAATGGAAGACAAGTCGGTCTAGAGATGCTTATCAAGCACAGTCTCACACAACAAGACATCGCTAACTATACAGGAACGTCAAGACAAACCGTTACCTACGTATTAAATGACTTAAAAAGGCAAAATCAGATCTACTTTAAGAGAAAAAGCATCTTAATAAGAGATATGGAGAATCTTTCTTAGACTCCGCTTTTATATTAAATAAAATGATGATAGATTTGCAGTCGCTTAACAAATAAGCTACTGCAAATTTGTTTTTAGTAAGTAGGAGGAATGGCAGAGCTGGTTTAATGCACTAGTCTTGAAAACTAGCGTGCGGCAACGTACCGGGGGTTCGAATCCCTCTTCCTCCGCATTGATGAAAAAAGCCCCATTTATGGGGCTTTTTTTTGTTTATAAGTGTCTGAGATTGAAATCAAATTTCAAAAACCATCTAACATCTTTAAATTTTCTACTAAACTTTGTCATACGGTCAAGTTTACTAGTAAACTGAGCAGTTGCTTCAGTATCATTCGAGGTTATATTACAAGCAGAATTATTACATCATAAGTGAACTATATAAAACTCAAAGTTTTATTTTACAAAGGTTGGTTCAAATATGAGTATGAGGAAATCAATCCAGTTTATAGAGTATGCTAAACCAATGAAAGCCCATGATTTAGAAATTGGTTGGTCTTATCTATCTTAAAAATTACGTGCAGGTTGTTACAAACGACAATTATCTAAATACTAATATTTCTACAACGACAATTCGAACATGTACAAAAGACTATCTGTCTGAAATGGTATAAATTGTAATAAAAGTGAAAATGAAATCTATTATAGTTTTTATTATTTTCTCGAGTAGCATTCTAATGGGTCAAGATTTTGTCAATGAATCTTCAGTATGGCAATATGGATATTTTAATTATCCTTATCAGGCTTGTATAGAATTGTCGCATAAGCAAGATACACTTATCGAGGGTAAGATGTATAGAGAATATAGAACTCAATATAGTCAAGTATTCCATGTTATACTTAATGAGGATCGAGATGATTTCACTGGACCATCGCATTATCTAAGGACAGTGGGAGATTCTGTTATAACATATTTTTCTCAACGTGAGCAAGAGGCTCTACTATTTGACTTCTCAGCGGAAGCTGGAGATAGCTGGGAAATAGTACTGCCCTATGATATAGACATGGAATCCATGACTTGTACAATATTAGGTACTGGGACAGATACAATTGGTTCTGAGATCTTATCTTGGCAAGATATAGAGTATAAGAGTGAATACATAAGTTATCAAGAAAGAGTGTATTCCAGATTTGGTACCTCAGTCTGGTCATTGTTTCCATGGGATAATCATTATGCTGAGGTTGATCGACATAGTTATGGGGGACTTATTTTATATACAGATACAGATACAGATTTTTCTTTTGGCAATACAGAAAGTGACTGCAATAGGATTATATCTAACAAAGAAATCACAGACCTTTCAGATATTTCATTGTATCCAAATCCGACCAACTCTCAATTACAGATTAAGAATTTGAGTTCTGGACGGGGATACTCTATTACTATCACCAATAGCAAGGGAGAACATGTGCTGACAACTGATAATCCTTATAATATTGATTGTAGTGGTTTGTCTCCGGGTGTCTATCTTGTACGAATAATAGATTCTATAAATAAGTATATCCTAAGAATGGTCAAGTTATAAATGCTTTTCCCATATAGCCAAAAGAAAATGTGGATGACTTAACATACGTATGACATTGTAACATCATACTTAACCTTAACGATATATGTAGGATAAGTTCTATCCAGATATTTGTGTGGAAATGAAAAACAAAGAAACACAAAAGAGATCTAATGAGACAAAACACATTTTACCTGCTATACTTACTCCTAATAATAACCCTACCAATCAGGTATTTGCAAATGAGGGGCATTATATTCATGGAAAAGATAAATCGAAAAGTGTCACTCCGATAAGAGCTTATAATGCAATGATGATGTATAAGTCGTTGTTGTCATGTGATACTGTGTACACTAATATAGTTGATAGGCAAGGAGTAAACTTTACTTCTTAGCCTCAACCCTTGCCGCTTTTTCTAATACACTTTCTTTCATATCCTCATTGTATTGAGTAAGGCTATCAGCTATTTCTTTATCTGTAGTAGATAATATCCTTGCGGCAAGTATGCCAGCATTCTTGGCACCGTTAAGAGCGACAGTGGCGACAGGTATACCGTTAGGCATTTGCAATATGGATAATATAGAATCCCATCCATCTATAGAATTAGAAGACTTAATAGGCACTCCGATGACAGGTAGAGTAGTCAGTGATGCAACCATACCAGGTAGATGAGCAGCACCTCCGGCTCCAGCTATGATAACCTGCACACCCTCACCACGTGCCGACTGAGCATATCGGAACATCCTCTCGGGTGTACGATGTGCAGAAACAACGGTCATAGAGTAATCTATGTCCAACTCTTTGAGTATATCTGCTGCTGATTGCATGACAGGAAGATCAGAATCTGATCCCATGATAATACTGACTCTTTGGTTCATGATATGACTTTTAGATTGTCTTTTATATAATTAATCTTATCTATCAGTTCTGATTTCTTATCGGCTAATACAGTTACATGTCCCATCTTACGCAACGGTTTTGTGATAGACTTATTATAGAGATGTACGTATGTATTTGATAAGGAAAGCACCTTATCTATACCCTCATAGATCGGGGCGCCTGTATGATTCTTATCACCTAAGATATTGTATATAGCTGATAATGAATGACTTGTATTGTCGACTTTTGGAAGATTAGTTATGATATCTAATAACATACCATACTGTGATTTTCTATTAGCCTCTATGGTGTGATGTCCTGAATTGTGTGGACGAGGAGCCACTTCATTTACAATAATTTCATTGTCCTCAGATAGAAAAAACTCTACTGCTAATATCCCTCGCATATCCAACTTAGTAATGATGTCAGTAGCAATGGATCTGCATTCTTGAGTTATCGACTCATCGACATCCGCAGGACACAGCAGATAATCTAATAAATTTCCTACTGGATTAAATACCATTTCTGTTAATTCAAAAGTAGAAATATCATCATTCTGATATCTCCCTATGATCATCGCCAATTCTTTCTTAATGATAATTTTTTGCTCCAATACCGATGGACAATCAAAAATTTTATTCAAATCATTCTCATTGTCTATCACTGTAACGCCTTTACCATCATACCCAGCTAATCTCGATTTTTGGACGAATGGGAAATCTATTTCTTTAGAAGAGATTGCTGCCACGACTTCTTGTTTATCATTATATAGATGATAAGGAGAAGTAGGGATTTTATTTTCTGTGTAGAAATTCTTCTGTAGGCCTTTATCTTTGATAATGGATATAACATCAGATTGTGGCCATACTTCTACGCCTTTTTTTTCTAATTCTTTGAGAGCATCGACGTTGACATTTTCTATCTCTATTGTTATGACATCCTTATCTTGCCCGAATGCAATTACATCGTCGTAATTGTTATAATCGCCACAAGTAATATTCTGACTCACAGCACTGACAGGATAGGTCACCTCTTTATCTAAGAAGTGAATATCAAGGCATAACTTAGAGGCTTCCTGAGCCATCATCAGTCCTAATTGCCCACCACCGAGAACACCGATCTTAAGTTTATGTATATCTTTCTTTGACATTAGAATACAAATGTATTTTATATTGAACTCAATTAAGAATCTATGATAAAATTAGTTTATGCATCATGGACTTTCTATTTTTGATAATCATTGAATTATACAATAGAAACAGATGGCTAAGACAATATTCCGTAACGCTAAGATTATAAATAGAGGAGAAGTTATCGAATCAGATCTACTGGTGGATGGTGATAGGATAGCAAAGATCGATAAGCTTATCTCAGTGGATAATGCGGAAGAAATAGATGTGAAGGGTTTGTGGCTTATGCCAGGGATTATAGACGATCAGGTTCATTTTAGAGAGCCAGGGTTAACTCACAAAGCAAATATAGCAACTGAGTCGAGAGCAGCTGCAGCCGGTGGTGTTACTTCATTTATGGAGATGCCTAATACTAAGCCTTCTGCACTAACCCAAGCCTTGTTACAGGATAAGTATGACATAGCTGAGAAGACCTCTACTGTCAATTATTCTTTCTTTATGGGTGCCTCAAATGATAATCTGGAGCACGTATTACAGACAGATAAGGAAAAGGTCTGTGGTGTAAAGATATTTATGGGATCAAGCACTGGAAATATGTTGGTAGATGAGAAGTCTACATTAGAAGGATTGTTTAGCAAAGTAGATATGCTCATAGCGACACATTGTGAAGACGAAGCAACTGTCAGACGTAATGTAGAGTTAGCGAAGCAGAAGCTTGTACAAAATGCCAGTGCCATAGACCATCCTATTATAAGAAATCATGAAGCATGCTACCTCTCTTCCAGCTTGGCGATAGAGTTAGCTAAGAAACATAATACAAGGTTGCACATACTACACATCAGTACTGCGGACGAGGTGAAGTTATTCCGCAATGATATCCCGATGAAAGATAAGCGGATAACTGCTGAAGTGTGTGTGCATCATCTATACTTTGATGAGGGATATTATTACGCATTAGGTAATAAGATTAAATGTAATCCTGCTATCAAATCAGCAAGGGATAGAGAAGCCCTGTTAGAAGGACTCAAGGCTGGTTACTTAGATGTGATTGCTACAGATCATGCCCCACATCTTCCAGAAGAAAAAAACAAGCATTACTTTGACGCTCCATCCGGCTTGCCACTAGTGCAGCATAGTCTTTCTTTGATGCTTGACTTTTATCATAGAGGAGAGCTCTCGGCTCCATTTATTGTAGATAAGATGTGTCATAAGGTTGCGGATATGTTTGACATTGTGGATAGGGGATATATTGAGGAAGGCGCATATGCTGATATTGTTCTTGTAGACCCGAATCAATCATGGACTGTCGATAAGTCTAATATTGAATATAAATGTGGCTGGTCTCCATTAGAGAATCTGACACTCAAAGGTAAGGTCATCTCTACAATGTGTAATGGAAAGTGGGTATACAAAGATGGCAAGAACACCGAGGTCTTATCCGGCAAGAGATTGTTATTTGATAGGTAGAAATTGAAGGTATTTGATATTATCCTGATTATGAAATTGTAATTATGTTCTTCCTTAAAACCATACTATCTTATTTAAAAGATAAAGAATATTTGAAATTACTTTTCATAACCTTTACTGTAATAGGCTGTGGTTCTGCGACTTATAAGTATTTAGAAGGATGGAGTTGGGTAGATGCTGTATATTTTTCGGTGATTACGATTACTACAATTGGTTATGGAGATGTAGCTCCTCAGACTGATGCGGGCAAAATGTTTACAATATTTTATATCATTATTGGACTCGGTGTTATTCTGAATTTTATAGAGACAATTCATGATCATTATAAAAAAGAGGACATGAAAAATCAAAAAGGTAACAATGGAAAATAATCCATCTGAAGTCAGGTATAATGAATTATTCTATATTCAGGTTGGTATATACTATAATAATCATCTCATTATTTTTCTTCTGTAAAAGTAGGTTAGTCCACAAGGTCATGAAGAAAAGAATATCGAATCAGAGTTGTGGTAATATAGTCCTTATCCCTAACTAACAATCTGATCGAACATTACATCGGTATCTATGTAATAACGCCCTCTTTCATTCTTCCTCAGCTTGCCACAAGTATGCACTGGATCGTGCTCGAAGAATAAATAATAGTCATCCGCAATCGCAGTCTGATACAATGCTTCTCGCTCTGACAATGTATCCAGTGGCCTGATATCGTAAGACATGACGTAAGGTTTTCTGATATGGTAAGAAGAAGGCATCAGGTCTGCACAATAGATCAAGGTATTACCATTAGGTAGGGTAATGTGTGGAATCATCATCGCTTCCGTATGTCCATAGACAAATTGTAGTTTGATATTATCCATTAGCTGATATCCATCCGTCGCTGGGACAAATTTTAGTAATCCAGATTCTTGTAACGGTAAGATGTTTTCTTTTAAGAAAGAAGCTTTCTCACGTTCATTAGGATTGATAGCCCAGTTGTAGTGCTTCTCACAAGACCAATATGTGGCATTAGGAAATGTAGGTTCTAATTTACTGTCTCTATTAACAACAGCACCACCAACATGATCAAAATGAAGATGGGTTAGTATCACATCTGTAATGTCTTCAGGATGCAAACCATGATTAGCGACGGAAGTCATTAGCGAATCATCACCATGTGGCTCAAAGTGAGAAAAGAACTTATCATCTTGCTTATTACCTATCCCAGTATCTATAAGAATTTTCTGATTGCCTTGCTCTATTAATAAGCACCTCATAGACCATGTGCAGAGATTTCTATCATCAGGAGGATTCAGTTTAGACCATATGGACTTAGGTACTACGCCGAACATAGCACCACCATCTAATTTGAAGAATCCAGTTTCTACAATAGATATTTTCATGAGCAGTCTTATTTATTGTGAGGTAAGAGCTTAATACATATACTATCAGAAACCTATACTGGTTTTGATATCTCCCAGTTCCTTTTGCATATGGACCATTTTGACAGCCGTTATGGCCGCTTCTATTCCCTTGTTACCATGTTTTCCACCTGCTCGGTCTTCTGCTTGTTCTTGACTATTAACAGTCAGCAGACCGAATATAATGGGTTTTCCAGAGATAACTGATAGTTGAGTAAGCCCAGTTGCTACAGCTTGATTAATATAGATATTATGATCGGTGTCACCTTTGATCACACAACCTAAGCATATAATGGAATCTGCATTCTTAGACTTAAGTAATGTCTTAGCTGCCACTGGGAGTTCGAATGCTCCTGGTGTATGCACAACTGCTATATCATCAGGCACTACTCCTACATCTGATAAAGCTTTTTTGGCCCCAGATAATAGCTTAGATGTTATCTCAGTGTTCCAGTCAGATACAGCAATGTGTATTCTGAAACCTTTTCCCGAAGGGCAGTCTCCATATTCGGATAGATTTTTCTTTGCTGAACTCAAAGTAGCAAATTAGCTGGATAGACCTGCAATCAGTCTATCTACTTTGTTAGCTTCTACAGAGTTCGGATATTTATCTTTGATTTTTTCTAAAGCATTGAGCGCCTTAGTTTTATCACCTTGTCTCTTAGCTAATACTCCAAGTTTGTGTAGATAATAAGGTGACAATAGATCATCATCTCCAGCACTTGCAGCTTTCTGATAGAAAGACATCGCTTTATCAAATTCGCCTTTCTCAGAGTAGGCATCTCCTAAATTGCCATTTTTGATAATTGGGCTATAAGTACCTGAAGCACTATGAGCATTAAGATATTCTATAGCATCATCATACCTTCCTAAATTAAGATATGAAATACCTGCATAGAGTTTAGCAGCATTGGCGGTTTTAGTACCACCATAATTATCTATTACATCCAGAAATCCTTCAAAACCCCCACCTGGGTTCTCTAATGCTAATGCAAAAGAATCTCTCTGGAACTGCTGTTCTGCTTTGTAGATTGCCGCTTTGGCGTTTTGTTCCTTTGGTTGTTGGAACATGTATTTATATACGAGATATCCTCCTACTAGTAATACGAGTAGAGCAATTGCTCCAAGTATAGAGGACTTATTGTTCTCAAAAAAATGTTGTGTTTTGTCTCTAACCTCTACAACGTCTACCAGTTGATCTTCGGTGTTTTTATCTTTTCTTCTTCGTTTTGCCATGTTGCTTTTTTATAAAAGAAGCGCAAAAATAGTTAAAGTTATTAATATATATCAAGCTAATATTGAGACTAATCCATAATAAATGGATAATCCTTCTGCACATAATTGTCATCATACAGTTCTGAACCTAACGGATAGTCAGAATTCTCTGCAAATATGACGGCTGCTTCTATTTCTGCTCTAATCGCATCTTTGATATTATCTACTTCTTTTTGAGTCGCTATTTTGTCTTCTAATATCTTAGTTTCTACTTCTTTTAGAGGATCTCTGCCCTTGTAATCATTGAGTTCTTCCTTAGATCTGTATTTACCTGGATCGGATACAGAATGACCTCTATATCTGTAAGTTTTAATCTCTAAATAATAAGGACCTTTACCACTTCTAATATGTGCAGCAGCCTTAGCTAATGCATTGTGGACAGCTTCTGGAGACATGCCATCTACTGCTTCACTAGGCATATCATAACTGAGACCTAACTTGTATAAGTCTTGTACATTACTTGTCCTTTCTACAGATGTACCCATTGCATACTTATTGTTCTCACATATATATAATACTGGAAGCTTCCATGTCATCGCCATGTTAAATGCTTCATGCAAGGCACCTTGGCGAGCAGCACCGTCACCAAACATCGTCACACAAAGATTATCAGTTCCTTTATATTGCTCAGCCAGAGCTACTCCTGTCCCGATAGGAATCTGAGCTCCTACAATACCATTTCCACCTATGTAATTATGTTCTTTAGAAGAGAAGTGCATAGATCCGCCTTTTCCCTTGACAACTCCAGTTACTTTTCCGAATAATTCTGCCATACAACCGTCTGCGGTCAATCCTCTCGACAGTGCTATACCATGTTGTCTATAAGCGGTACATATCTTGTCCTCAGCCCTAATAGCAGATACTAATCCCGCTGCTATTGCTTCTTGGCCTATATATACGTGTAAGAAGCCTCTGATTTTTTGTTGACTATAAGCCTTAAGAGCTGCTTCTTCAAATTTTCTAATTCTAAGCATAACTTCATACCAGTTAAGATAGGTACTCTTATCGAAAGCGCCTTTTTTCTTAGCTGCTGGTTTCTTCTTAATTTTCTTGGCTGTAACTGTAGTCATATTTTCTTTGATATAGGTTTATAAAATTTATATCCTACTTTGCATTCTTAAAATGACAAAGATAAGGAATTGGACCGTATTAGGATAGAATTATTAGGTATAAGACAGTATCGCAACTATGAAAGTTTAGAAATTCAATTGCATAATGACTTTAATATCATTACTGGGCTCAATGGGGCAGGTAAGACATCGATATTAGACGCTATCTATTATTTGACTAATGGTAAGAGCTATTTTTCCTACCAAGACCAATTTCTGTACCTACACGGGACATCTTCATTTATACTTAAAGGAAAAATCTTATCAGGTGACGACAAGTATGATATAGATATCAAATCCGCCGCAGGAACCAAAAAAAAAATCAATGTAGATGACAAATCAATAGAAAGCATCATAGAGTATGTGGGAAGGTTTCCTTCATTTATGATAGCTCCTAAGGATATCTTAATTTTAGTAGAGAGCTCTATAGAAAGACGGAAGGTGATGAATCGGACGCTGTCTCAAGTCGATAGAACTTACTTTAGATTTCTCTTACAATATAACAAGTTGCTCAAGCAAAGGAATGCTGCACTTAAGCGAATGAGAGAGATTGGAAAAAGAGATGATTTGCTGTTAGAATCTATTAATTCTAACATGATCGAACCAGCCAATTATATATTCCAAACGCGTCGGCAATATGTAGCTAAGATAGGACCGTTGCTACAAAAATATTATGAGACATTATCTAATGGGGCCGAAATAGTAAGGGTCAATTACAAATCTCATCTCTTAGATGCTGACATGTTAGGATTGTTAGAGCAGTCTTCTGATAGAGATTACTACACGACGAAGACAAGCAAGGGCATACATAAGGACGATCTGGAGATTTCTATTAATGATGTTCCTATCAAGAAATATGCTTCCCAAGGTCAACTTAAATCTGCAATCATTGCCCTAAAATTATCTCAACTGTTATATGTTAGAAATATTACGGATAAGATGCCTATCTTACTTCTGGATGATATCTTTGACAAATTAGATACGGAAAGGGTGGAAAAGTTTATACATATTTGCCATGATGAATTACAGGCTCAGGTATTCATTACTGATACAGATGAGAATAGAGTAGAGGAGCGACTAAAGAAACTTAACATAGACTACAAAGATTATCATATAAAGGATGGACAACTTATACTATAAAGACAGAGAGTTAGAGAAGAAAGATCAGGATATAAAAAGGCTGATTACGAATCTATTTCAGCATGACAATAGACTGTCTAATAAGTATAATTCGTACAATATAGAACAGATATGGCGAGAGACATTCGGGCATCTGATATCTAATTATACGACTAAAGTCAAATTCTACAAAGGCACATTGACTGTCTACGTAAGCTCTGCGCCACTCCGCCAAGAGATTGCCATGACTAAAGATAACATCATAGATAAGCTTAATGCAAATCTTAGATATAAAAAAGTTACTGAGCTTATTGTCAGGTAAATTACTACATAACTATTTTGTTAATTCTATTCTACTATAACAAAACTTTCCCATTGATAAAGATTAAAAAACGATCACGCGTCTCTAATTGTGTATTTCTAAATACTGATCTTATGCTTTTTCCAACCATTATCAAGTTTGCCTAATTGATATCTACATTGCTTACTGGTGATATTTTATAAGATTATAGTTTCCACAGCATCTGGCATACCACCACTTTAAGGACTTTTTCTAAATATCTCTCTTTATAGATTCTGCTTTCCCTTTTTTTCTATATTGGTACAAACTGTATAGTATCTGGTTAACATTATATTCTTTCGTTAGATTTTTAAATAAAAATTCATGTGTAGCATAAGCGTTTTTCTAATCCTGCGCCTTATATATAGTGAGTGCACTTTACATTATTAATTAAATGAAAAATTAGAACAATGAAATTCAAATATTTATTCTTTTTAAGTCTATCTCTAGCAATATTTAGCTGTAGTGAAGATGCGACTGAAGTTACTGAAAGTACTGAGATTGCAGAATTTATTCCTGATGAAATGGAGACCTCTTCTAATATCTTAGACGATTATCCAAATGGAATAATTTCCTTTGACTATAATGGTCAAAAAGAAGTTATAGAAAAAGCATCTGCATCTGCTACTGCTGCTGAAACATTAATCATATCAGAATTTGTAGATGAGGAGACAGGTGATCCTACTAAATTATTAATTGGAGTCAAAGGATTTTCTGAAGGTGAATTTAAAGGAAATGTACTCGGGTACAATTTGCTTCCTAATGACTATGATCTTGCTGATATCACAATTACCGAGTATGGTGAAGTAGGTGGAGTAATATCAGGTAGTTTTTCTGTGTCCTATGATCAGGGAGGAAACCAGATCTCTGTAAGTGGAGACTTCAGTGGTTTGAGAGTGAATTAGATATAAATTTCATTTGGAGAATCTACTTAAGCATATAGAGCTTTCTGTCAAACAGAAGCGAGCGAGCCAAAAGGCTATTTTCGAGTTTTACTCACCCTTTCTGTATAACTGTGCAAGAAAGTATCTTAGGAGTCATCATGATATCGAGGATGCTGTACAGATTGCATGGGTTTCTATATTCAAGAATTTGTCAAAATACAAGCACGAGGATAAATTTGAGGCTTGGATAAAGGTTATTGTTATAAGAGAAGCATGGAAGGTCCGTTCGCAATATAAGCAAGTAGAATCTATTACGAATCACTCAGATGTCATCTCGTTAGACATAGAAAGCGAATTATTTGCCAAGATGTCTTGCGAGAATATTCTTAAAAAACTGGAAAACATTGCAGATGGTCCTCAGACTGTCTTTAAGATGTATGTCTTAGATGGGTATAAGCATTCAGAAATAGCAAGTATATTGAATATTTCAGCATCGACGTCTAGAGTACATCTGACCAATGCAAGAAAGGCTTTTAAGAAAATGTTTGTTCATTCTAAAGTTAAAGCAATATGAATCAAGAAAAATTAGAGCATAATTTGAGAGAAAAGTTTAAGAACTTTTCTTCTGCTTACAAAGCAGATACATCTATGTGGGATACTATTGAAAGCCAACTACCTCAGGCTCCTACAAACAAAAAGAGATTCCTGTTTTTAATTGTGGGATTAGGAGTTGTAGTCAGTGCTTTCATTTTCTACTCTCTAGTAAATGATAATCTGATAGATGAAAGTATAACTAAGCAAGAAGTGAAGCTTGACAACTATTCACAAAATGAACTTCCTACAGCTTCTGTTATGCATCATGAAGAAAGTGAAACGGATGAGCAATCGATTAAAGTTATTGAAGAATTAAGTCATGATACAAGTTCTGCAAACTTAGAATCAGAATCTTTGGCTCTTGATATATCTGGTGATGAGGAATTTATAGATAATCTCTCTGGTCATATTTCTGGCAAAAGTTTATATGCAATGAAGGAGAGTACACAAGTACATACTCCTTCTGTATCTGATGCTACATTGTCGGAAGAATCCAAAGATGAAATTGTCAGACTCGGGGTATCTGTGGAAATGCCTTTTATTAAGACTATCTCTTCAAGAATAGAAATTAATAAAAGGCACATCGTTACTGATATGATAACTGCATATGTCGATCGTTCTTCTCAAGATCATAGGAATAGTATTTCTATTGGGTTAGTTGCTGGTGTAAGTTTGTTGAAATCCAGTTACTACTTAAATGATGGAGCATATCAATCCGTCTTAACTGAGAGGCAAAATGCAGAATCGCCCAGTATCCAGTATAGCTTTGGGTTAGAAGCCGAATATGATATTTCTAAGTCCTGGTCATTACTTGTTGGGACTAATATGTCATTTTTTCAAGATCAATTCTTTTTGGAATCTAACGAAGTTATTGTTGATTCTATTCAGAATTATGAAATGCCTTCTACATCTTCGACAGGTAACGATACGATATTAGTCGGTGTCGCTTTAAAAACTACGACAAGGAATACTAAAACTTGGAAGTACAGTGATAGGTTGTTACTTAGGATTCCAATTGTACTAAGCTACAATAAGTCACTGGGGCATAAATCCAAATTAGGGATTGGCTTAGGAATGGAAACAGTTTTCTATCAGAGTATTAAAGGTACAGAGCTTGATCTAAATGGTGAGTTCTATGACCTTGAAAATGATATAGAAAACAGATATGGAATGAAGGGTGTATCTGCACTTTTCCGAATTAATTATAATTATCAAATAACAAAAAAATGGGATTTACGAGTGATTGCGGATTATAAGAAATCTTTGAGGAGCAACTATAATACTAATGCTCCGATACAGAAATCGTTTGATAGTCTAGGTTTTGCTGTAGGATCTCATTTCACATTTTAAAAATTTAAAAAAATGAAATACATTAATTTATTATTTATACTTACTTTTTTCACTATCTCAAATTTATCAGGTCAAATTATTTTCAACGCTAGTGCAGGGGAAGATATTTGTGGAGATGTTACATTGACATTAAACAATGTTACAGATTTAACCGAAGATAATTGTCAATTCACAACTGATTATTCTAACGTACAAAGTGGTACAAACACCTTGGAAGTGACATCTGATATTCCTTCTTTATTTTATACTTCTACATTAGATATGGTAATATTAATGAAGAATATAGATGAGGGTTTTGAATCATATGCACAAGGAATTGCAGCTGACTTTAATAATGACGCGGTAATCAGCACAGATGACCTGATCGCAATGAGAAGAGTTATATTAGGAATTGATTCAGACATTCCAAAAAAGGTTAAGTTGGCTACTATTGATCAAGTTCTTGATCCATTAACTTCATTGGATTTAAGCTCAGAGCATACTTCTTTGACCTTTGATGATACTGATGTGGAAGAAGGCTTAGCTGAAGAATTAGTTCTGGTAATAATAGGAAACTTAAAATAGATATTAAGTTCATATTAATAAATGTAAGGCCGATACTTTTATAGAAGTATCGGCCTTATTATTTAAAAGATATTGATAATTGAGTTTTCTAAATAGAATAATCAAGTATATACAGAAGTAGGGCTAAGGCTCTCTACTGAGTCTCGACGACTCGCAAAAGTTCTCGGACCGTAAGTGGCACGCCTTTTCTATTCAGAATGACAGTTCTGGAAAAAAATTAATTAAGAAAGTTGGATTACTCTGTTATAATACAATTACAACCAACAAGCGAAGATTGAGTATAAATACTTTTGTTATAATTACTGATTTAAAAGGTGGTTGCAGTATTTCCAAACACTCCTAATCATCTAAGTTATCAGACCATTAACCACGAAAAACAGTACCAGATATATCCAAAGTATATCCAAGAAATGCCAGTAGATTGTGAGCAGTTTCAACTTACGTTTCTTATCTGGATCAGAGAAATATATTAATACGCTAACAGGCTCCTTCATTCTCTTAATAGACGTATATAGGAATAATGCTAAGAAAGGTATACCCACAATAACATGTGCAAAATGGACGAATGATATGAGATATAAATAAGAAGCCATGTTACCATGATTCACAAATATACCCTGTGCATACATCTGCTGCCACGCAATTATCTGGCTGATTAGAAATACAATCGTTAACAATAATGCGCCACCTATAGCATACTGATACTTAGTAGTCTCATCTGCTTTATAGCACTTCATAGCATGTACAAGCGTCAAGCTGGATGCTATGAGTATACCAGTATTCACCACGAATAAGACAGGTATCTTAAGCGGTTCTAATCCAAACTGTACACGTGTATAGATATAAGCACCTGAGAAAGCCACAAATAGAGATGTCACACCCATCAATAATAATCCAATGGCGATATAGTGTGGATGTATTAGATAATTGCGCTGATCTACCATAGTTGCAAATAAACAAAAAATAGGCTGTCTGGTTTTACAGACAGCCTATTATGATGTACTTAATTTTTATCGCTGGTTTGGCTTATCTTAAGAAGCCGTTACGACTTCCTTGACGATATCAGCGGCTTCTTGTAGAAGAACTGCAGATCTTACAGCGAGACCACTATTATCTATGAGTTCCTTAGCTATGTCAGCATTGGTTCCTTGTAATCTTACGATGATGGGAACGTCGATGTTACCCATGTTTTTATATGCATCTACAACCCCTTGAGCTACTCTGTCACACCTTACGATACCACCGAAGATATTAATTAGGATTGCTTTGACATTCTTGTCACTTAATATAATCTTAAATGCTTGCTCTACTCTCGCAGCATCAGCTGTACCACCTACATCCAGAAAGTTGGCAGGAGATCCTCCTGATAATTTAATGATATCCATCGTTGCCATGGCAAGTCCTGCACCATTGACCATACATCCTACATTACCGTCTAGCTTCACATAGTTAAGACCAAATTCTCCCGCTTCTACTTCCGCAGGATCTTCTTCTGTTACATCTCTGAGAGCAGCAAGATCTTTATGTCTATATAGTGCATTGTCATCTATGCTCATTTTAGTATCTACAGCGATGATTCTATCGTCTCCTGTTTTTACTGTAGGATTGATCTCGATAAGAGATGCATCTGAACCTAAATAAGCAGCATATAGCTTAGCGATAAACTTAGTCATGTTCTTAAATGCAGCACCTGACAATCCTAAGTTAAATGCGACTTTCCTCGTCTGAAAACTTTGGATACCTAACTCAGGATCTATCCATTCTTTATGTACAAGATGGGGTGTCTCTTCTGCTACCTTTTCTATATCCATACCACCTTCTGTACTGTAGATGATGACATTACATTGTTTGTCTCTATCCATTAGAATAGATACATAGAACTCCTTACATGCATCGAAGTCAGGTGCATATGCATCTTCCGCCACAAGTATCTTAGATACTAATTTCCCTTCTCCATCCATTCCACCTGGTGTCTGAGGTGTCTTAAGCATCATTCCTAATATATTACCCGCTTCAGATTTGAGTTCATCCAGATTCTTTACGAGTTTCACTCCTCCACCTTTGCCTCTTCCACCTGCGTGGATCTGAGCTTTGACGATAGCTACAGGAGCACCTGACTCCTCAGCAATCTTTTCGTACGCAGCTATTGCATCTTGTAAGCTCTCTGCCATGATACCCTTTTGTATAGGGACACCATAACTTTCTATGACTTCCTTAGCTTGATATTCGTGTAGATTCATATACTTATGTGTTGATTTGTTTTGTCTATTTGATTAATAATTTATCAGTAATTTTTCCTGCTTCAGTTTCTATTTGTATGATGTATAACCCTGATATTAGCGATGCACTTTCTACTGTAATTTTATTTATGCCACTGTTAAGGTTTTCATTTTGTGTCAAAACAACTTTTCCACTGATATCAATTATAGATACAGCTGCGTCCATGTTAATTTCTGAAGTCAAAAATACTCTTATATCATTTCCGGTAGTAGAAGGGTTAGGAGAGATAGAATAATTAGTAATATTTTCTATTTCGTCAAGACCTGTCGTTCCGCTTCCTGTTGTGAAAATTCTCACTTCTTCCGCTCCACATGATGCACCAAATTTACTCACCGGTGTTACAAACCAAAAGTAAGTGGCATCTGCCTCAAGAATTTCTAAATACAATTCGGATTCTGTTGTTATAAATTGTTCATTGAGAGCCCCGTCTATCTTTACAAGGTATGATTCAGCATTAGGCACATCCTCCCAGTCAAACAATACACCGTTAAACTCTTCCCATTCTGAACCAGCTGGTGATAATATTGTAGCCTCTTCTGTGATTGGCGTATATTGGTCCACTTCATTTGTTCGTAAATAGGCTCTTCTGTTAGAATCAAAGTCTGTATGCATTGCAGTAACTTGTCCTTCACTGAATCTGTAAGGATCACATCCATTAGAGTAAGACATCACATTGTCTATCATTGGTTCTATTTTATCACCATTACGATCCCATACATCATATATCATTCTGCAACAACTGCAAGAAAACCCAAAACCATAATCAGGAGGAGTATCACATATCTCATCTGCAGCTGTTGTACAATTAGACATATCCATCAATTCTATCAAGGTACTTCCTGATTGAGAAGAAGATACAGAAGCAATAGTTACTGTATCTCCGTGTATCATAGGGTCATATCCTCCTTGCTCTACACCTGGGCCATTAGCAATCTGATCCCATCCTCTATGTGTATGCGCCAAGGAAAAGAAGTGGCCTAACTCATGTTCCAATGTATATCTATCATCAGATAGTGTATTTTTTCTAACTACAACTATGTCTAAGTTCCTGGTATAATAACCAGCAACTCCTGTTCCTGCGTCAGAGACTATAAATATGTTGAGTGCAGCTGGATTTTTGGCATCTGCCATTGCTGTTCTTGCCTGATTCCCTCCAGGATTATCGTTGACATTAGTGTTGTCCAGATAGTTAATACCTACTGAGTAGAATCTCATCTCTGTACCGACGTATCTCTCGTTAAGTAGACAGAGAGCTTTTAGTATGTCTTTATCATTGACTCTTCCTTCTCCTTGTGTCGTGCCTACATTATGAAACTGAATAGGAATAAATCTCTCTACTCTTGCTTTATTTCTTGTCGCTTCAAATGATTTTTTGTTTTCTCTAATGCTTTCCATAAAAGCATCACTCTGATCGGTACCACATCTGTCTGCCTGCGCAAATCCTAATGTATATACAGCACTAAATACAAGCGTGATAAGTATTTTCTGAAATTTCATTTGTTTGATTTTTACCAAAAGTAATTTATATAGAGTAGATAACCATGAAATACTATGAATAGCTGAGACATTTTACGACAATTATCCCAAGGATAATTTATAAAATGGTTGAAAAATAATTATATACCTTTGCGGCACAATAATAATACAAATAAAACAAATTTATAATATGAGTAAAGTTACCGTCGTGGGCGCTGGCAATGTAGGAGCAACAGTAGCCAATGTATTAGCTCACAAAGATATCGTAAAGGATATCGTCTTATTGGATATCAAAGGAAATTTTGCCAAAGGCAAAGCATTAGATTCTTGGCAACAAGCACCGATAGATTACTACAGTAGTACGATCACTGGAACAGATGATTATGCTGATACTAAAGGATCTGACATCGTAGTGATCACAGCAGGTATTCCTCGGAAGCCAGGTATGAGTAGAGATGACCTAATCTCTACCAATGCTAAGATTGTTGTATCAGTGACGAAGTCGATACTAAAGTACACTAAGAATCCAATTATCATTATCGTCTCTAATCCATTAGATGTCATGTCTTATGCAGCTCTTAAGGCTTCTAAGCTTGCACCTAATAGAGTATTCGGCATGGCTGGAATATTAGATACAGCAAGATATAGAGCATTCTTAGCAACAGAACTGGATGTGTCTCCTAAGGATATACAAGCTGTTCTTATGGGTGGTCATGGAGATACAATGGTTCCATTGCCTCGATATACAACTGTAGCAGGTATTCCTGTGACAGAAATGATTACTAAGTCTAAGCTCAATAAGATCGTAGAAAGAACTAAGAAAGGAGGAGGAGAACTTGTGAAGCTTATGGGAACATCCGCATGGTATGCACCTGGTGCAGCAGCAGCTCAGATGGTAGAATCTATTATCAAAGATGATGGTAGGATATTTCCATGTAGTGCATGGCTGACAGGAGAGTATGGTGTGAAAAATATGTATCTCGGCGTACCTGTACAATTAGGTAAAGAAGGTATCAAGCGTATTCTTAAGTTAAAGCTTAATGCTGAAGAGAAGAAAGGTCTTAGAACTTCTGTCAAAGCAGTCAGTTCGGTAATAGATTCATTTAAGAAAATGAAACTTCTGAAGAAGTAGTTTTTATATAAATATTGCAATCAGCTAATCGTTAATTAAATGTTGTAATGATGTGCTGGTTGCAATTCTTTCAGATATAACTCGTTATAGATTCTAATTATAAATGTGTGATATCATGAGATTTCCTTCCATACTTTTATTCCTATTTTCCCTGCAATTATCAGCTCAAGATATAGACAATAAGCTTAAGCAGGACATGATCTTCTATGGTGATGTCATGATCAGTGCTCAGCTTTCTGATAATAGAAGACGAGCGGCGGATACATTCGACCAGTTGATCAGTGAGTATATAGATATTGCGCCTGCTAATAGTCAGGTAGATCTAAGCTTTGTTAAGCAAATTACAAGCATCACTCCTGACGATTCTCTATTTACAATATCTACTTGGCCTGTAGAATTAAGTACAGGAATATATGAGTATCATGGTTATATCTTTTACAGTGACAGACCTTATGAGAAGCTCCAGCATATAGAAGAAATGAGTCCATCATTACAGTATAAAGAGCATGCTGCGGATAGTTGGTATGGAGCGTTATACTACAATGTAGTTAAGTATTCCGATTCTGAGTATTTACTATTTGGTCGTAATGATAATGGAGAATTTAATAATTCTAAAATTGCGGATGTTTTACACTTCTCAGAGGGTAAAATGTCTTTAGGGAAAGAAATCTTCCAAGACAAAGAAGACTCAACTTCCTATGTCAATAAAATTTATATCAATTATTCTGCGGATGCTTCTGTTAACCTAAATTATAATCCAGGATTGAATATGATCGTGCAAGATCACCTCATCCAAAGGATTGGAAGAATGCCCGGGCAGGGACCCACTCATCTACCTGACGGAACTTATGAAGGTTATCAGTTAGAAGGTGATCAGTGGATGTATAAGAGAAAGCTTTTTGATCATAGTTATGGAGAGGATAATGCACCCAGGCCTAAGCCAGTTCTGGATAATAAAAGACCCCTGCGTCCGAAGAGAAAATCAAAGAAGAGGAGATAATTCTATTCTTAAAAAACTTCCAGTTGTCTTTTCCCATTTGTATCGCTCATCTGTTCTGATTCCACCTACCCATATGATGTCCTCTTTGTTTAAGAAGATTGGAATTTTGGATTTACTAAGACGATCTACCTTTTCATCAATAAAGAACTTCTTCAGCAACTTCGATTGATTATGCATTCCATACGGGTGGAACGCATCACCTGCTTTCCAGCTACGTACTATTATTTTATTTCCGATTTTCTCCATTGGAAAATAAGCATTCTGATTGTCAGTTGCTTTCTCTACATGATCCGCATGATCAATACTAATAAGTGAATCACAGAACTGTATTGTCTGAGGTAAGTTGTCTAATACAATGGTTAGCTCTTGAGGTTTTTCTGGATTGAGTTTATTGATAATTAATAAGTCTCTATCTATAATCAGTTCGTAAGCTTCCGAAAAGAACTGTGCACCTGTGTGATCTATAGAACCGATAATATCTGAAGCCTGAGATCTGTTATATCCGAGATCTTTTATCAGATGATATAGGAAGTTGTGATCTTCCATAAGTGAGTCTTTGGAGATTGTTATACGATCCTTGAGAGTGGTAATATTTGATTTTTCATTGACCAGCTTTTGCAGTAGAATAGCATCGGATTTGGCCCTTTGAGAAAGGTGAATTATTTTTTCTGTGAGATGCGGCATCCTATCGCTAATTCTTGGGATAATTTCGTTGCGTATGAAATTGCGGTCATAGGCATTTGTATCATTCGATTTGTCATGGACATGATCGATCCGATATTCTTTTGCATATTCTAAGATTTCATTCTTAGTAAATTCCAATAATGGTCTTACCAGATTTTTCCTCTGCTCTGCAATTCCTAAGGTAGATTTTCCATTAAGAAAATTTAGTATGATGGTTTCCGTATGATCGTCCTTATGATGTGCCGTTAGGATAAGGTCATAACCTAAAGAAAAGAAGAAGTTATATCTGAATATATGAGACTGTTGATGGAAGTTCCCATTCGCTAGTTCATCATAGGAAAAATGAGAGATATGGAATGGAATCGAGTTTTCATGGCAATACTTTTCCACAAACTGTGCATCTTCTGTCGATTGATTATCACGGGTGTGGTGGTCTACATGTGCTACAGCTATTTGGTTATCAGTCTGTTGCATCAGATGTAGCAATACCATAGAGTCTACTCCACCGCTAACGGCAAGAAGTAGACTTTTTTTATTATCAAAAAAATTCTTAGACTTGATGTGATTTAGAATCCTATTTTGCAACACAGTCATCAATTTATAACTTATAATGAAAACAACTCCATTTATTTTCATTACTGCAATACTACTAATTTTTACAGCTTGTAAATCCGAAATTACTGGTAATACAGAAAAAGTAACCGATCCTTCTGTCAATAATGTCAATCCAGATCTGGGTAAAAACATCAATTCTCCAATCAACGTCAGAGGTCTCAGAGCACAAGCCTTATCTATACTTAATCACAGGCTTAAGAAGTTTCCTGATACCTATGCCATCATCGAATCCGAAGTATGGGAATACCAATTTGTTTTTGATGGTAAGATGTCTCCTCTTGGCCGCTATCAAGGAGTATGGATTGACTTTAAGGATGATCACACGTATGAGTATGGCACCAGAGATAAAGTAGAGGGAGGAGGAAGGTACAACTATCATCTGGATAGGAGTGAGCTTGTATTAGTAGATAGCGATGATGGTCGTAAGCCTCAAGAGTTTGTTGCTAAAGTTACTGATGCTGTTATGGTCTTAGAAGGCACAGCCACTTACAATGATCGTCATATCCAAATGAAATTAGAAAAGGCACCTCAGAATATTAAGGAGCCAAAATAGAATTCCTATAAAATTTAGATTGCGCTTGCGATTTTTTGTTACTATAATTCCCTTTAGCGTAACACCATGACTGCTTTTGAAGCAATGGTGTTTTCATTTTTAATGGAAAAGGAATAGATTCCCCATTTTAGATCAGGGATATTGCTGAGTGATAACGACTTATCAGAGAATAAACTTGGCGAAAATTCTTCAGCATATATCAACTTTCCTACCGCATCAGTAATAATAAAAGTATGCGGCTCGAATGAGTCTGTAGCATACCTAAGTACATTAGATTGTAACTCAGCGTTGCTGATAGGATTAGGAACTAAGTCAAAAACCTGTAGCTCCGATATAGAAACATCATTACAAAGAGTTGCCAATTCCAGAAGAGAATTATACAAGTTAAGACGCCCCTTAGAAACTGTTTCTGATAATGACGGGATATTATCAGCACCAGATAAAATTGCACTTTTCATCGCTAATGCCATGGTGCTCGGATTGTCACGTGCCATATCTTGTACTACATTACAATCTATAGAATAGAGTAGTGCTATTCCAGCTGCCACTTGTGGACAAGATGCAGAGGTGCCGCTTATCGTTCCATATCTATTACCATTAGCTGTGGTAATAATATCCTCACCTGGTGCTGCTATATCCACACTGGTGATGCCGTATCCTGCGTCTAATACTTTTTCGTCATTCTCATTAGAGTTAGTAACTGCAATGAGGTACTCACTTGTGCAAAGTGTAGGTAGGTCACCGACGGTTTCTACATCCAGATCATTATTAGTGACAGCTCCTATGGATAGAATACCTACTGATCCCAGAAGATCATACATAGCACACCAGTCTGGAAAATCTTCTGGAAAAGAGCTGGTCAATCCTCCAGAAAAATTACTCACTATAATATTAGCTCCTAAGGTTCCATCGCTATCGATATACTGTTTTTTGAGATTGTAAGCATAATCTAAACCTGCGATAATTTCTGCAACATTGCTCACACCACTGATTAGTAATATATCTGTATCCCAAAGTACTCCAGTTACGCCGATTTCGTTATTTCCTCTACCTCCAATTATGCCGGCTACGAGTGTTCCATGTGTATCTACAGCATGATTACCTGAGAGGTCTTCTACATTGATTCCCATGTGATCATCTATAAATCCATTGTTATCATTATCTCTAAGGTCCAGTGGCGTCTCTGAAGCATTGCTCCATAAGTTCTCATTGATGTCTTCATGTGTAATCTCATAACCATCATCTAATAGAGCTATGACATAATCAGTGCCATATGTGATGTTACCAATCGTTTCTGCCCATACTCTTTGTGCTTTGATAAGATCTAGATGATATTGCTGACTATACAGCGAATCATTTGGAGTCATTCTTAATTCTACTTCTGCGTTCTCGGAGATATGTCTAATGTTATTAGTCTTAGGTATATCTGACTTAAGCTTCTCGAAGCTAATCTTACTTTCATATTTAAATTGATATATATGCATTGCTTCCGATAAGACTTTTATCTGAGGTGCTTCGCCATTCTTATTCGAGTGATCTGCATGTATCTTTTCGTTAAGACTGACTATCCAGTCATTACTTTGAGACAACGAGATGGATGTACACAACAGATATAAAAAGATTGTAACATATAATTTCATGATTATGAGAGTTGTTACACTAAATGTAACACTATTTTTAGAGTTGGTATTTTAGTTATATGATTTTATGTATTGGATGACAATCTTTTAGTAAGTAGAAAAGCTGCAAATGTCCCTTGAGATGTATAGTAATGGATAGGTTTGTCTTTTGCAATACTCGTCAAGAGCATAGATTTTGTGAGAATTAATTATTTTAGGTCAAAAGTCGCCTTATGAAACACTATTTAATTATCACAATTCTAATAATCACTTCTACATCAGTTGTCTTTAGCCAATTCGAGGATTTCGAGCTATTAGATCATTCAGATTATCAAGCTATAATTTCTGAAATTACACATCATAACAATGAGATAATATATATTGTAGAAAATGAGGATAGAGGTAGGTCTACAACTGACGTCATGCTCGTCAGAGATAAATTTTCTTCTCCTGAGAGTCTTCTACAGTCGCAGTTAGGATATCGTTCTAAGTCAAAGTCCGTTTATAATTCAGATGGAAAATTGAGACTCTATTTATTTGATTTAGTCAATGTTGAGATCGATGATTTCTCTCCTGATTATGTAGTTGTGAGAGAGGATAGTTCAGGTAATTATATTACTACCACAATCCACAATCCTGGGCCAGTATTCGCTGGAGGAATACAAAGTGTAGCAATAGACTCAGCAGAGACTGTGTATGCTTGGACTAATTATTCCAATCTACAGAGATATCGTAATGACGTGTTTATGGATGATATATCGCTTGAGGGTTCGGAAGGAATACTGCACAACAATAGTGATGGTGCAGTCTACTTCTTAGACTCTGCGAGAGATTCTATTTTTATTATAAATGATATGGCCTTAAAAAGTGTGTCTCCACTAAATATTAATGTCAAAGAGGTCAAAGTAATAGATACTCAAAATTGGGTCCTAAGCAGAGATAACGAAATCTATATCTACAATAATGATTTTACATCATTAGTAACAATGCTTGATGTACCTATAGAAATTATTTCTTTAGATCAGGTCAGTGAAATAGAATCGCAAGTATACATATTAGAATCTACTATCCAAGGTCATAAATTGTATAGATATGAAAATGAAACGCTCGATGAGATAGCAGATGTATTAGAGGACTTTGCTTCTTCGGATCACTTAGTTATGGTGGATGATTCCATTTATATAACTGGTGGGCAATACGTTATAGATGAGATTTGTAACCAGGGATTTATAAGAAATTATGAGGTGGGTATGGAATTTGATCCTATCCGCTATGATATTAATCTTGATTACTTTGACCTAACTTATCTTAGGGATACTCTAATCTCCGGAGCTCCTTTCGATGATATCTTCCTGTACAATGTATCTTATGCTTATACCAATGTTAGTAATCTTGATATCTCTAATACGAGCATCTATACATCAGATCTACTATCATCTCCATATGGATTCTTTACGATTTATAGAGAAACTCATGCCAGTACTCTACAGGAAGATGAGGCGTCTATAGTAGATACAACTATACTAATTATTGTAGATCATCCGTCAGAATCTACAGTTGCTATTCCAGGCTCTGACTATAAGTTTAACAATGCCAATACATCACTTCCGATTAGTATCACCACCCCGACTACGGAACTATTTGATGACAATTTAATAAGTGTATTTCCTAATCCTTTCACCAATCATATTAATTACGATACTGAATTGATTTTAAGTCAGGTAGAAGTCTTTGATGATACGGGACAATTGGTAAGAGTATTTCTATTGGATGATTCAGGAAAATTTGACATCAATGGACTGCAAAATGGACTATACACTTTTATTTTTTCTGATGATGATTCAATATTTATCAGAAAGCTTATAAAAATGAAGTAAGAATAGTATTCAGTTTAGCTTTTATTGTTTCTTTGTTGAGGATACAATTGGATTATAAGAGCAAAATATTAAGCCTGTTCCATACAGACTCAGATGTTACATTTGAGGAGATAGCGTTATCGATATATGATGAGCAATCTAAATCCAATTCTACCTATAAGCGATATCAAGATCTTCTTAAAATAGATCCTTCTACTGTGAATAGTTTGCAGGGTATTCCATATCTGCCGATCAGTTTATTCAAGCAATACGAAGTAAAGACAGGTAGCTGGTTATCAGATAAATATTTCCTAAGCAGTGGGACCTCAGATATCAAGAACAGAAGCCGACACATAGTTCGTGACTTGGATTGGTATCATACGATCAGCGATGCGATATACCAGTATTTCTATCCAGATACAGATTCCGTTATCTTTGGTTTGTTGCCTAATTACATTGAGAATGAGCATTCTTCTCTTATTCACATGGTAAAGCATCTTGCTGAGAGTAACAATGACAGCCCTTTTTATTTAGACAATTTCGAAGCATTATACAATGATTTATTATTTACACTTAATCTCGGATCCACTCAGTCTATCACTTTATTTGGGGTAACCTTTGCTTTGTTAGATTTTGCAGAGAAGTTTCAGATTTCTGATGAGCGACTGAGAATTATATTCACAGGAGGTATGAAGCGTAGGGGAGAAGAATTGGCTTTTAGTTCGGTAGTGGAGAAGTTGCGGGATGGCTTTCCATCTAGTTCTATAGATGCTGAGTATGGCATGACTGAATTATTCTCACAAGCTTATTCTATTGCAGGTTCTCGATACATGCCTGCACGCAGCATGAGAGTTGTCTGCCAAGAATTAAATGATGTCATGTGTAGAGCCAAATATTGTAAGACAGGCCAATTGGCTTTAATTGACTTAGCTAATTTTGATACACAATCATTCATCCTAACTGAAGACTTAGGTCGATGTTATGCTGATGGTAGCTTTGAGCTATTGGGCAGAGTTTCTTCTTCCGATCTTCGTGGATGTTCTATGATGTATGCTCCTATAGAATAAGTATATGCTTATAATTAGCATTATATCTTAGCGGATATAATACCTTCGAATATCCATTGTGCCAGGAGTTCTCTATTAGACTCTTTAATGAGTCTTTTTTGATCTGTTTTGTTTTTGATATTGGCTAGTTCTATTAAGACTGATGTAGGGTAGGTATTGTTAATCATGAAGAGATTACATGGTCTTACCGATCCTTTATAACCTCTGTCTTTCTGATAATATTCATACTTTTCTTTGAATTTACTTTGTAAAGCTTGTGCCATTTTCTTAGAAGACTTGCTGGTCTTGTGATGGAAGAAATAGGCGTCCATCCTTTTGTTTTTAGTATTCGAATCTACATGTATCATGATGGCTACTTGTTTCTTAACTCCTTTCTTCTTGTGAGCTAAGTATTGGTGATTTATAGCTCCAGCCCTATTCCTTAATCTGAATAATTGCGAACCTTTTATCTTTTTACCTTTTATAGTTTCATCCTTGTCACATTTGAGGTACTTGCCACTTCTGATGCCATCATCTGCATCTTGCACTACGATATGTGTTGTAGCACCATGACTGATCAGTTCTCTTGATAGTCTCAATGCCACATCATAAGCATACTCATCTTCACAGAGCGTATTAGGACAATCCGTACACATGGCTCCAGGATCTACGCCTCCATGACCTGATACGATGTAGTATACTTCATTTTTGAGCTTGTCAGATTTAATTTTGACAGTTTTGTGTTTCTCTCCGAATATCGGCATGAGCTTTATCTGACCAGAAGTTGGTTTTTCTTCGACGATTTTAATCTTTTCACCTTCGGGGTTTTTGCTTATTACAGCCACATCATCGACGGGCTTATTATTTATCTCGATACTGCATTCAGTCTCATGATGAGGTACCCATAGTATTTTACTCTCTAAGTAATTCTTAGATCTTAATTTCTCTTTGCGTACTCGCTCATTATATTCTTTGATTCTGACAGCTTGTTCCCAGCTTTCTATGCCGACGGTGGTACGAATGCTTTTGCCATTATATTCGTAGATCTTAATCGGAAGTTTATACTTTTTTCCTATGATGAGATTATCCTTAAGGGTAAGTTTATTAAGTTCTAAGAACTGTTTCTTGTTGCAGTCATGATCTATCAAGTGGTATCTGCGGAGGATAGAGTAGATGCCATCACCTTTATTAGCTTTGATAGAGTGGTAATAGGGTTCTATACCAGATAATGTTGTGCCACACAATAAGAGCACTGAAAGAATGAATACTTTCATATTTAAATCGTTTTTAGGACAATACAATAAATCGGGCTACTAAAATACAATATTTTATAACATATTCAAAATAAGTGGCTTATGTATAATGTTTATTTATCATATGAATATTCAATTGGCTTTTTGATTATTTACATTTCTTCTCTCTATCTTCGAGCTTATAGCTAATAATATCTATTGATAAGTAGAATTTTTCATATTGCGATGAGAGATGTCACGATAGAATTACGTGAGCGTCATTCTTATCTTTCTTCATTGCTCTACCTAGTAGCCATTACATTTGTTGTCTACAAAGTATTTGGTCGTGTAGAAGCTCCTACGAGAGTCGGCCTGTTCTGGATACTTATACTTTTCACCTCTATTAACGTGATTTCTTATAGTTTCAGTTTCCATGCACAAAAAAGAAAACTCTATCACTACACATTATACCGACCGTTAGAAATGATCATTGCTAAGTGGGGAATTAATTGTATTAAGCTTATTATAGCTGGTATAGTATTAGTGGGACTACAAATCTTATTTAGTAACGAAGGACTTAAGAATCCTATACTTTTCTTTCAGACTTATGTGTTATGTGTTATAGGACTGACAGCAGCACTGACATTTATTAGTTCGGTATCTTCCTACAGTCAGAATCAGAACAACTTAATGGCGATATTGTCTTTACCATTATTGATACCCATATTATTGTTAGGTATGAGGACTTGTATGATATCTGAGAGGATTATTATAGATACTGCAGTGAATAGTTATTTGCTAATGTTAGGTGGTATAGATATCATATTTGTAGCCTTGTTGATTATTTTTATTCCATTGACATGGAAGTCTTAATGCTTGCTAATGTGAAGTTATAACTGGAATTGCCCATTTTAGTGTTTTAGTACTCTATTTATAAAGACACAAAAGTTTATTAAATTATTGATACTTATGAATATTGCAAATTGGTGGAAGTACTTAGGTGTAATTCTGATGCTGTATACAATAGTCATCGGAATACTTGTCCCTATTAAATCTGGAATACTCGATTATGATAATGGTGTAGCCGTCGTCGGGCAAGAATTTGATATTACTGTAGAGGCTTACAATACACATTATAAAACATCTGAGACGAAAGCTTATTTATTATTCCCTGATGATCGATTATTAAAAGCTAAGAAAGTAAGTGCCGCTAATGATGCACAGCTAACAGCATTCTTTGATATTCCTATAGATATAGAATATGGAGATGCAGAATACGTAGAATGTAGTATTGTTACGGATAATGAGCTAGACGGCTATGCACAGTTTGCAAGAGCTGTCAAAATAGAAAAGCCAAGTGTTAGTTCATCTCAGCAGCAAGGTAATTGGGCTACACTTTCTGAGCTTCATAGTACAAAAGGCTTCCGATTTCCTTTCATGCCTATATTATACGAGACCATTAGGAATCAGTTTTTTCATGTGGCGATATGGATGGCGATGTTTCTACTTTTATTGATCTCTTGTTACCATAGTGTAAGATATCTTATTGGGTCAAACTTGAGGCATGATATACGATCTTCAGCATTGACATCGATTGCATTAGTATTTGGTATAGCTGGACTGCTGACAGGTAGTATGTGGGCAAGATTTACATGGGGTGCTTGGTGGACGAATGATGTTAAGCTTAATATGACGGCGATTGCGATGTTGCTTTATTTCTCATATTGGATATTAAGATCTTCGATTACGGATGTAGATTCTCGTGCTCGGTTAAGTGGCGTGTTTAATATTTTTGCATTTATAGCTCTAATGATACTGGTCATGGTGATTCCTAGGATGACCGATAGCTTACATCCGGGTAATGGTGGTAATCCTGGCTTTGCAGAGGATGATTTAGATGATACATTAAAGGCTGTTTTCTATCCTGCAGTCATAGCTTATACATTAATAGGATTGTGGATTGCACAATTATATACACGTTATCAGAATATCTCCGACAAATGGGAATTGAAGACATATAATAATTCTCACTAATGTTTGGAATTAGTCAAAAAACAGCGAGATTAGCCTTACAAATGAAAAACTATTTCCTATCCATATTACTCCTTGCCATTTCTTGCAGTTCTTTGTTTGCACAATCAGCTGTAGATGATTTTTTTAGAAGCACAGGGAAGATATATACAGTATTAGGAGTGGTTGTAATTTTGTTTGTTGTTTTGATTATTTACTTGATTAAATTAGACAAAAAGATTTCTAAAATCGAAAAAGACATATCTAATGAGTGACAAACAAGCCAGCTTTTATCAAAGTGTAGAGCGTAATTTTGACAAAGCTTCTGCCCTTACAGATCATCCTAAAGGATTACTGGAACAGATCAAAGTCTGTAATTCTATCTATCAGATGAATTTTCCAGTTAGGATAGGTAAATCATTCCAGGTAATAGAAGCCTATAGGGTACAACATAGTCATCACAGATTACCTACTAAGGGAGGAATAAGGTTCAGCCACTTAGTGAATCAAGAAGAAGTAATGGCTCTTGCTTCATTAATGACTTACAAGTGTGCATTAGTAGATGTGCCATTCGGTGGTGCTAAGGGCGGTGTCAAGATCAGCCCTCGAAAATATACCGAAGAGCAATTAGAAAAAATAACAAGAAGATATACTGTAGAGCTTGTAAGAAAGAACTTCATCGGTCCTGGAGTGGATGTGCCAGCACCAGATTATGGGACAGGCTCACGTGAGATGGCGTGGATTCTGGATACTTACCAGCAACTGAGAAATGGAGAGCTGGACTCTGCCGCTTGTGTAACAGGTAAGCCTGTGCATCAGAATGGTATACAAGGTAGAACAGAAGCTACTGGACGTGGAGTATTCTATGGGCTTAGAGAAATGCTCAGTTACGAAAAAGATTGCAAGGAAATGGGACTTTCTCCTGGTATCGAAGGTAAAACAATGGTGATACAAGGTCTGGGTAATGTAGGATCATTCACAGGATCTATATCTATAAAAGAAGGCGGTGTAAAAGTCATTGCAGTCTCAGAGATAGAAGGTACTATCGTCGATGAAAAAGGAATCGATATAGAAAAACTTGTAAAGTATAGAAAGAATAAAGGTTCCATAATAGGATTTCCAGGTTCTAAAAAAATGGCTGAACGTGATGATTGGGTAGGCATAGAATGTGACATACTCGTTCCCGCAGCACTCGAGAGTCAGATCAATAAAAAGAATGCTAAGAAAGTAAAAGCTAAAATCATAGCAGAAGCGGCCAATGGACCTGTCACAGCAGATGCAGAAGCGATCTTGCTTAAGAAAGGCGTCATTATCGTCCCAGATATGTATCTTAATGCAGGTGGTGTTACTGTCTCTTACTTTGAGTGGCTTAAGAATCTTTCCCATGTAAGATATGGTAGGATAGAGAAGAGATTTGATCAGAATGCTTATACTAACTTAGTTTCGCTCGTAGAGAAGACGACAGGTAAGAAAGTCAGTCAGAAAGAAAGGACATTTCTGACTCGTGGAGCGGATGAGGTAGATCTCGTAAGGTCTGGACTAGAGGAGACAATGAGCACTGCCTACAGCCAGATAAGAGAAGTATATAAAAGAAAGCGTAAGGTAACAGATCTTAGAACTGCGGCATTCATTAATGCAATTAATAAAGTTGCATCAGATTATATGACATTAGGAATATTTCCATAATAAAGTATGTAACGGATAACAATTTATCTATCTCATCCGTTAGTAAGAAAGTAGAAAGTTTTTTCATAGTTGGTTTCTAAGCCGAAGGTAGTTCTTCGGCTTTTTTTTATGAGAGTATTTAGTGATTTATTACAGTTTTATGACATAGAAATCGTTGTAATTTCCTAACTGTGAGCAATTAATATATTTGCATTTTGTAAAATTATTGTAGGTATTTAGTCCTTTCGTAAATTAATTACACAATTATTTCAGTATTTTAAAAAATTTTATTTTATAATTGCACCTTAATTGAATAAGTAGAATATATGGCTGATAAGATCGATAAACTGGATCTGAAGATTCTTAAAATATTACAAGGTAATAGTAAAATTACTAACCTCGAGCTATCTAAGCAGATCGGTTTGTCACCTGCACCAACTTTAGAAAGGGTAAAGAAACTTGAGAATATTAATATTATAAATAGTTATCACGCAGAAGTCAATGCCGAGAAGCTTGGACTTAATGTGAGAACTTTTATTCTCGTAACTTTAGCTTGGAACAAGGAAAATGCATTAGAGAATTTCATCGAGAAAGTAAATAATATCGAAGAAATTGTAGAAGGATATATCATCACTGGAGATGGCGATTTCTTGCTCAAGGTAATTACTAAAGATATATCATCTTACGAGCAATTATTATTCAAGAAATTATCACAAATAGAAGAGGTCGAAAGAATGAAAACTTTCATGACCTTATCTAATATCAAGAAAAATAGAGTACTCCCGTACGAGTACGATTAGTATAAAGATGAATTATACCTCCAAAAAGTGGCTGTTTCTTCAAGGAGAAACGGCCATTTTTTTTAGGGTCCTATTTCTAAAATCGTCTGATAAGATATGATAGAAAACTCTCTGCTCTGGAAAGTGCAACTACCACATAAGGGGGTAGCATCTTATTTGTTCGGGACTATGCATGTAAGAGATAATATAGCTTATCGACATGTAGATAAAGTAATCGCTGCGATGTGTCAGTGTGAGATGATGATGTGTGAGATAGATATCGATCGAGCTCAGAGCAAGATAGACCCTATAGTATATATGATACCTGATGGAAAGCTGTCTGAAATAATGAGTGAAAGGCATTTTTCGAAGTGTCGCAAGGTGATGCTTAAGACATATGGAATGGACTTGCTACATTTAGAACAATTTCTCCCCTTGATTATATTTAATAAAATATCAGAATCTTTACTCAGTAAGGATGAGGGCTTTCCACTAGATGTATTCTTATGGAATAAGGCTAAAGAACTCAAGTTAAAGACAGAAGGCTTAGAGACGATAGAAGAACATACCTCTATACTTAAAGAGTTAGATGTCAAAGTGCAGATTAAGATGTTAAGATCACTATTGTCAAATACCGCAAAATTCAATAAGTCAATTCGTAAGTTGACATCCCTATACGAGAAAGAAAATATCCAAGCCCTATTTAAAGTGACAAAAAGCAGTATGGGACATTTCCGTAAGAGATTGATATATAATAGAAATCTGATTATGGCAGAGAGAATCTCTAATAATACAGATACTCCAATATTGTACGCTGTAGGCGCTGCACACTTAGCAGGTAAGAAAGGTATACTTAACTTACTGAAACAAAAGAACTACAAATTATCACCGATAAAATGATTACTAATGAGTAACAAATCTGAAATAAAAATCGAAGTGACACTGGATGAAACTCAGACACCTACTAAGATAGAATGGGAAGCTGATACACCAGAAGGCAAACAGAAGAAAGAAAGTAAAGCCCTGTTACTGTCTCTCTTTGAAGCAGAAAGTTTAGATACATTTAAGATAGATCTGTGGACTACTGATCTTAAGATTGCAGAAATGGATCGCTTGGTTTATTTCACACTTAAGTCCTTAGCAGATACCTACTTTAAGGCAACTAAAAATGAAGAATTATCCAGCCATATGAAAAGTTTCGCTGTGCATTTCGGTGAGTATACTAAGATATTAGATAAGGCGGAATAGAATGAAATAGTAATTGTTAATTCTTGTTACATATTATAATAATTTTGATATATGGTAATTTATAATATAAAAACATATTAATTATTATTATAATTTACAGTTGTAATCTGCTGAAGATGAGGTTATTAATGTAATTATAGGAAAGAATTATGTTAAGCGTATATATTATATATTTTTATTATATATAAATAAAACATATATTTGAAAGACCAACTTCTATTAGAACCATGCATAACAAAACTTCACAACGCTTCAGAGAAATTCTGATACATCTTAAGGAGCAACACCTAATTCCATCTGCAAGACAACTTGCCTTAAAAATAGGCGTACACCCTCAGTGCATTAGTGATATCATGACTGGAAAGCGTCCAGTCAATTCTGATATCATAGAGAAGTGTGCTAATGAATATGACTTTAATCTTAATTACCTCTATCGAGGTGAAGGCTCCATTATGAATGAGCAATGTATGGAGGCAAATCCTGATACAAGATCAAAGACACCAAATGAACGTATTGTATATGTACCCATAGAGGCACAAGCTGGATATAGTGATCAGTATAATGATACAGTGTATATGCAAGAGCTACCTTCGTTTTCTCTTCCTGGAAGTCGATATCAGACGGGTACTTATCGTTGTTTCGATGTAAGCGGAGATAGTATGGAACCGACGATATATTCTGGGGATCAGCTCATTTGTGAGATGATAGAGCAGCAGTTCTGGCATAAACAAATAAAAAATAGATACGTCTATATTATCATTACTAATACTGATGTGGTCGTCAAACGAATCATCAATAAAATAGAAGAGAACGGGACGATTAATTTAGTATCCGATAATACTTATTACGGTAGCACTGAGTTGTTTGTCGGAGATATACGTGAGATATGGAAAGTCACCACCAAGATTACGCCTTTCATGCCTTCTCCTAATAATGTCCGCAATGGATTCGATAAGGTCGTAGAGAATCTAAGAGATACAATCACGGATCAGAGTAAGGTGATCCAAAGCCTCAATAGTACCATAGAAAAATTACTCAAGCAAAACAGACTCAGTCGAGTCTAATCATGACTAAGCGAATACAAGGAATAGTCAAGTATATAGACCTCGAAGGTGGATTCTGGGGCATCGAAGCTGATGATAATTTCTTAGCCATTAATTTTCCAGAGCAACTGAAAAGCAATGGTGCATCCATTTCCTGTGTTATAGACACAGATATAGATATAATGACGATGTATAGTTGGGGTACAGTATGTAAGATTATTTCATTTTCTACATTAGATTAGTATGCAAGAAGTAATTATAGATAACGTAATTCTACGCATCGAAAATTATGAATTATCGAATGGGTATGTATTGTCCACTTCTGTAGCAGCAGGAGAATGGTTATATGTAGACCCTATTTATGCCAAGGGCTTATTTGATAATATAAGAAGAAGTTCCTCTAAGAATGCTCCTGACTCAAATCTAACTAGGGTCTTTATTCAGAGCGAAGAAACCAATGACATCGGTCTAATCCGAAGAAACTTAGGCATTGTCAATCCAACAAACAGCTACCCAGATAATTCATGTGTGCAAGACCTCATTGATGTACAGAAGTCAATATTTAAGGAAAGTGATTTCGATCATTCCTTGCTCATTTCGCAACTTGATACTTTTGATATACAAGCTTCTCATAATGTGGTGGATTTGTCTACGCAAGATCACATTACTATTGAGATATTAAAATTATGTGCTTCAGATATATGCATGATTTTAATAGATCGATCATTAGATCTCTTAGAGAAAGAGAGAAAATACCAGATACTTTCTATATTGCATAGTAAGACTGTTGTGGATGGATTATCCGTACTGATTGCTACTAATGATGTGCTGATACGAGAGAAATTTCTGGGGAGAAGCATTTAAGGTAATTGCAAGCGTTTTAGCTTTAATTAGGATATTAGAATATTCGTCCCATCATAGCCTAATTCATAACGAGTTTGATACATTTGTCTTCTAAGACAAATCGCTATCAATAGATGAATGCCATACATCAATCAACTCACAAACTAATCACAGGACCAGCACAGCAGATGGATGCCGTAGCTGACAATAGTATAGCATTAGTCGTAACCTCTCCACCTTATCCGATGATAGCCATGTGGGACGATATCTTTTCTAAGCAAAATCAGAAGATTGGAGACGCATTATCCGATAATGATGGTCAGCAAGCTTTTGAGCTGATGAATCAAGAATTAGATAAGGTATGGAAAGAAGTAGATAGAGTGTTAATGCCTGGAGGATTTGCTTGTATCAATATTGGAGATGCGACAAGGACAATCGATGGTAACTTCAGCCTATATGCAAGTCATGCGAGAATCATACAAGCATTTGTAAGAATGGGTATGGATAATCTGCCTAATATCATCTGGAGAAAACAGACTAATGCTCCTAATAAATTTATGGGATCAGGGATGCTGCCTTCCGGTGCTTATGTAACCTTAGAGCATGAGTGGGTTTTAGTATTTAGAAAGGGAGGCAAGAGAAAGTTTACCACTGTAGAGAGTAAGAAACATAGACAAGAAAGTGCTTTTTTCTGGAATGAGAGGAATATGTGGTTCTCTGATCTTTGGGACCTTAAAGGCACCAGACAGAATATTAAAAAGTCTGAAACAAGAAAGAGAAGCGCCGCTTACCCCTTTCTGATTCCATATCGTCTGATACAGATGTATTCGTTGTATGGAGATACGGTATTAGATCCTTTTCTTGGGACAGGTACAACAACAATGGCTGCAATAGCTTCCCATCGATCCAGTATTGCATATGATATAGATGAGGCATTCATTACATCTGCTTCCGAGACGATATCAGATATGTCTATAGGTTTCTATAATGAGATGATAGAAAGTAGAATAGTTAGACAAAAGGAATTTCTAATTAATAGAGAAACTAACCCGAAAAAGTCGAAGCCAAAATATCATAACGAAAACTTAGATATGGCTATTATGACAAAACAGGAATTACAGATGCAATTCTATGACGTAGAATCTATTAGTAAAACGGAGGATGGTTTCCGTTCCTTCCATAGACTAAAAAATGCTTAAGTATATGGCATACGATGAGTACTTAGCAGATAGAGTAGGACATGCATTACAAGAGAAAGGTGTCGACTTCTATGCTAAGAAAATGTTTGGTGGTCTTTGCTATATGGTAGATGAGAAGATGTGCTGTGGTATCCTTCATATTAAAGCGAAAGCAGCTGATGTACTAATGGCAGGAATAGGAGAGGATGCCTACCCTGAGGCTATTCTTAAGTCTGGAGCCTTGCCGATGGATTTTACTGGCAGAACGATGAGAGGCTATGTGTTCGTATTCATGGAAGGTGTAGATACTGATGACGAATTAGCTTATTGGATACAGTTATGTATTGATTTCAATCCTATAGCAAAGTCAAGTAATACCATTTAAACATTAGAATGTCGGAAATATTATAATACAATTAGCCAATCTCTGCGTTAAAAATACTCTTCATAGCTACCGCTATGACTCAGCCCACCCACTTTCGTGGTTCGCTCGTTTCGAGTATTGTCATACTCGATTCGTCTACGCCGAAATCATTCGTTCATGCCTTAATCTTAACAAATTCTATTCTATAATCTTAACCGACATCTTAAAATTTAAATGGTATAAGAAGAAAAAGTAGGCTCTAAGAATTACATGCAGCCACACTGCACGATACATCACATATTGCATTCATAATAAAGCAATACAAATGAAAAAATTATCGTGTCTTATAGTTCTTTGGTTATTTTTAGAATTGGTATTTATGGTGATTAGCTGATATGAGTTATGGATGTTCAGAAGTAAGAAGTTATAATCCCAGAGGAATTACATTATGTTTGCCCTGCAAGAATTGCAGGGATTAGGATATAAGGTCTGAGGGGATTTGGCAGGACAGAGTGGTGGTGCTAACCAACAAAATGACCAAAGTCATTTTGTAATGATGGAACTCCAAAAACCTTTGGAGGTGGGGTAGCTGAACTAAAATTATGACAAATTTGATATACAAGTACCCCCTTATTGGCTGTATTTAACCAATTACTGAGTTTTGTTGTAATTTATAATATTGTAATAAACTGAGTGTATGCAGATTATATTATTTCTGGACATCCCTATGTCAACCAATAGAAAACGGTCAACCTGTATCAGGGACGGACAACGGACAACTAGTAACTCATAACTAATAACTATAAAACTTAACGCTCATTAATCTTATCGATCATCCCTGAAAAAATTAACCCATGAAATGGTAACACCGAGTACCAATACAATCGACCTAATAACCCTTGTGGTCTAAATGTGGCTGTCTGGATGACCCTGTCCTCATGTATCTTGAACTCTAACCAAGCTTCACCTGGAAGCTTCATTTCTGCAAACAGTAGGAGCCTTCCTTCCTGCCGATTAGCATATAGAACTCTCCAGAAATCTAATGCATCACCTGGCTTCAGTGTGGTACGATTGGTCCGTCCTCTTCTTAGGCCTACGCCACCAAATAGTTTGTCGATATATCCTCGTAGTTTCCACAAGAAATTAGCATAGTACCAACCATTTCTCCCACCTATACTCCATATTTTATCGATGACATTCTCTCTTGATTTGACCTTTCTTTCTTTGATATCTTTAAAGCAACCAAAAGTAGGAACATCTATAAAATCTGAAATATTGAATTTTTTCTGACCACTAATTTGGGAATCTTTCCAGCTTGAGACAATCTGATTACCATCTATTTTGGTGAAGGCTCTACTAAGTGCTATTCTGTAAGGTTCAGGAGTTATTCCTAGTATATCATTTATATCGTTGTTGCGGCAGACGACTTCTACTTTCATACTATCTACTAATGAGATGGCTAAGTTATATGATGTAGAAGTGACGAAATATAACCAATAGGAGGATAGCTTTGGCGTCATTACGGGCACAGTGTAGATATATCTTTTTAGTTTTCTGAAACTGGCAAACTGTAACAACATCTCCTTATAAGACAATATATCTGGACCACCGATATCAAAGTTTTGGTCGTACACTTTTTCATTAAGCAGAGATCTGTGTAGAAACTTCAATACATCACGGATTCCTATCGGTTGGCACTTAGTCTTGAGCCACTTAGGTGCTATCATGACCGGCAACTTCTCTACAAGATCTCTAATAATTTCGAATGAGGCACTACCTGACCCTATGATAATCCCCGCTCGTAATGTCGTTGTATGAAAGTTGCCATTACTGAGTATGGTTTCTACTCTCTTACGTGATCGTAGGTGTGTAGATAATTGTTCGTCATTAACAATTCCGCTAAGGTATATGACATGTCGTGCAGATGTCGTAGAAAGAGCCTCATTAAAGTTAAGAGCAGATGTTTCCTCTAGCTCTTCATACTCACTGGAGTTACTCATCGAGTGGATGAGATAATATGCAGCATCTATGTTTGTTGGAATCGATGTTAGTGATTCTCTGTCTAAGAAATCTACTTGGATAATCTCGATGAATGGTCGTAAGGACTCGGGCGGATTGTATCTGTTGATATCTCTGACACAGCATACTACTGTATGGCCGCTACTCACGAGTAAAGGTAGTAACCTCTTGCCTATATATCCAGTAGCTCCTGTGAGTAGTATTTTCATTTACACTTTCATTATAATGGGAATAGAGGACTAACAACTTACGATCGAGAATGTTATGGATTCTCTATATTGGTACAAAAAAATTCTATAATTACTGTTCATATCGAAAACGGAATACATCTGACATCACATGCTCCGCTTTCATTATAGAGTCTATTGTGTTAATGATTTGGGGATTATCTGCGGCTATATTATTATTCTCCGAGATATCATTATCTAAGTTATACAATTCTATCGGTGTGTCTGGATTATTCCCCATATCTAACCTAACACCTTTCCAGGGGCCCATCCTAACAGCTTGGCGAGCGCCTTGCTCATGGAATTCCCAGTAGAGGTGATCATGTTCTTTCTGGCTTTTTCCAGTAAGAGATGGATAGAATGATATTCCATCGATTTTATTAGGAATCTCTATGCCTGCGATATCACAGAATGTCGGAAGTATATCCCAGAATGCTGATATGTGCTTATTATTGATGCCTGCACTAATATGATCTGGCCAGTATGCGATCATAGGTACTCTGATACCACCTTCGTATAGATCTCTCTTATAACCTCTGAGGTCTGCATTACTATTAAAGTATTTTGGATCTGCACCACCTTCCTCATGGGCACCGTTATCAGATGTAAATATGATAAGGGTATTATCTGCTATTCCTAATTGCTCTACTTTGCCTCTTATATCTCCTAATTGCTCATCCAATATGTGTACCATAGCGGCGAACGCAGCTCTTGGATTTTCTTGCGGACTATAGCCTCCAGTTTTCTGTATCAGACTATTTTCTAAAGTCTCGTATTGATCATTGACACCTACATAATTTGTCTCAGGTTGATATTTTCCAATATACTTCTCCATGTACTCATCTGGTGCTATCAGTTCTGCATGAGGAATAATAGAAGGGTAGAACATGAAGAATGAACTGTCCTTATGTGTGTCGATAAAGTCCAATGCTTGCTGATGTATAAGCTCAGGACCATAGTCTCCAGTTGCTTGCCCTTTATTTTCATCCAGCAAGATTTTCTTATTATTATCCCAAAGGTGGTGAGGGTAATAATTATGTCCCATCCTCTGGCAATTATATCCATAGAAAGTATCAAATCCTAAATTACCAGGGTCGCCTTTAGACCCAGGATAACCTAAGCCCCACTTGCCAAAAGCTCCTGTTACATAGCCCGCCGATTGCAATAGCTCAGGAAGTGTCTGTTCTGGACTAATCAATGGCTCTTGCCCCTCTGGCTGTACTTCCTTATTCCCACGGACGGGTGCATGTCCTGTATGTAGTCCCGTCATTAGTGATGCACGTGATGGAGCACAAACTGTAGATCCAGAATAGTGCTGAGTAAAGAACATGCCATCGGCAGCTAACTGATCTATGTTTGGTGTATTGAATTTCTCCTGACCTGTCATACTCAGATCTCCATAGCCTAAGTCATCTGCGAGTATGAAAATTATGTTTGGTTTTTGCTGACGGATGGCTGCTTCCGGTTTTTCGATTTTACACGATAAAACAGTCATCGTTGTTGCTACAATGCAAATTAAGATGGTTTTATTGATCATGTAATATGTTTCTTATCGATGTTATTAATAATCATGCTAAGAAATTAGTCTGACTTGCATTTAAAACAAAAATTTATAGATACTTCCAAACCTTGTAAGTATAGAAGAACAAGATTGTATATTTACAAAATCATGCAGACAATACAAGCTGTCAGCAGACTTGCGATAGTGCCTCCTATCAGAGCTTTGATTCCAAACTTAGTAAGATTCTTTCGTTGTCCTGGAGCGATGGCCCCGATGCCACCGATCTGAATACCTATAGAAGCAAAATTAGCAAATCCAAGTAAAGCATATGTACAGATCAGAACAGATCTATCTGATAAGGTCCCTGCTTCGATATGAGACATCAACGAGCTGTATGCAACGAATTCGTTGAGTATCGTTTTTTCTCCAAGCATCTGTCCTACGATCAATATCTCATTAGATGGGACACCGATGAGCCATGCAATCGGAGCAAATATAAGCCCGAATACAAATTGCAATGTCAATCCATCAAATTTCCCACCTGTCCAGTCAGCTATATAGTCATTAATCCCAATGAATCCTCCGAAGGCCATCGAGATATCATTAAACAAGAATATGATTGCCATAAAAGCGAGAAGCATTGCTCCGACATTTACAGCAAGCTTAAGTCCATCTGAGGTGCCTTTAGATAGTGCATCCAAGAAATTAGAGCCGGCCATAGTCCGAGGAATGAGCGCTTCTGAATCATCAAGTTTCTTCTCTGTCTCTGGGAATATAATCTTAGCAGCGACTATGGCTGCTGGTGCTGATATGATAGATCCAGTCAGTAGGTGCATGCCGAATAGTTGCCTTCCTGTATCTGTATCTCCGCCGAGCATCGCCATATATGCACCGAATACGCCTCCTGCGATAGTCGCCATTCCTCCGACCATCAGTGTCAGAATTTCTGACTTAGTCATACCTTCCAAATATGGTTTTACAACAAGTGGTGCTTCTGTCTGTCCTATGAATATGTTAGCAGCAGCTGCAAGACTCTCTGCGCCTGATAACCTCATCGTCTTCTTCATAATCCAAGCGAATAGATAGACTACCTTCTGCAATACGCCGAGGTAGTAGAGCAGAGAAGACAATGCTGAGAAGAATACGATTGTCGGTAATACTGAAAACGCAAAGCCAAACTCCCCAGGAATAGCCAACGTTCCAAATAGAAATCGTGCCGCCTGATCAGATCCTGAAATCACTAATACGAAGAAATCTACTATGATCTGGAATGCAGATCTAACTAAGGGGACCTTAACCAATCCCAGAGCTAATGTGAGCTGTAATGCCATCCCAATAGAGACGAGTCTCCAGTCTATTTTCTTCTTGTTATTACTCAACAAGTAGCAGATTAGCAGCATTGAGAATATTCCTATAAGCCCTCTGATGATATTCATAGATCAATTAAGTGTGGGAAAATAGTCAAAATTTTAAATTTGACTTAATTTAGTTTCTGATATGAAAGGAAAACATCATGTAATAGGAATATGCGGAGGTAGTGGCTCTGGAAAGACAACGTTTGTCGAGGCGCTCAAAGATAGACTGCCGCAGGATGAAATTTGCTTTATCTCATTAGATAATTATTATCTTCCCAGAGAGCTACAGAGCAAAGACGCCAATGGTATTCAAAATTTTGATCTACCTGAATCTATAGATGCTGCTGAACTGCTTAAGGATCTTAACCAATTGTTTGGCGGTAATCAAGTTGTCAGAAAAGAATACACATTTAATAATGACAAACGAGTAGAGTCAGATGTGACTCTTAATCCTAAAAAAATATATGTCATTGAAGGACTTTTCATTTATCACTATGAGTTGCTTAAGACGATGTTTGACCTGAAGCTATTCGTAGATGCTAATGATGTACTTAAAGTCATCAGGCGTATAGAAAGGGATAAGCACGAAAGAAATTATCCGCTCTCAGATGTCACATACAGGTATCAGCATCATGTTCTACCATCTTATGAGCAGTACATCCACAAGTACAAAGGAGAGGCTGATATAGTTATCAATAATAATGTTTCTTTTGAGAATGCTTTAGATGTTATATTATGCTTTATCACACATAAGTTAGGTCAATGGTAAGGCATTGCAATATTTTCTTGAAGAAGCCCATAGAACTTTTCTCTTCAGTATAACACACGATACGACATTTAAGACCCACTAATTTATATGTAGATTATTGTATTCTTCTCATATCAGCAGTGATGGTCGCTTCATTAGTGAGTATTTCTATGAACCAAGATGCTGTCATAGTACTGTCCGTTGTAGAAAGTATAGTCCAGATCTCGTGAGCGCCGTCCTCTTCTTCTATATCTATCGTGTTATTATTAACCCATTCCCAGTTTATATTTTCTTGTTCTTTGACAAGTTCTCTACCTAATAGAGTTAGTGTTACATCGGAAATGCCTTGACCAAAATCATAGAATTCTACAAATCCCTCTGGAGACTCATCCGTATCAGATTGTGGTAAGCCACCGATCGTCCCTTCTCCTGATACTGTAACAAATTCCCACTTTCCAGCTATCTCAAATGACTCAGGAACAACATAAGGTCCTTGCTCCATTGGTTCTTCTGGTTCACCACAAGAAAAATTGATCATTACAATAAAAGTGGTCAGGAGTATAGTAAATAGTTTCATAAATTTTAAATTGTATGTATGATATGTATTACATGCTAAATAAAGCTAAGTCATTGGTTATCAATTGCCTAAGGTGTATGCATTGCAGCAAGAGTAATGGTTACCATTTAGACTGTTAAGATAAGAAGATGTAACATAAATAACTAAGAACGATTATAGACAGTAGTTGTGTTATGTATACAGAGACATAATCTTGATATAAATACCAGAACCGTACAATACTACTGTTCTCAATTACCATATACTTCTAACTAAGAAAATAGTGCTGTCATAAGACTTAAAAAGATGAATACGGAGCAGAACATAGGCTTTTGGATTTCGTTATATACAATATAATCGATAATTTTATACATTATAAATAATTTTAATACATCATATTTTCACATTTAAGATTTTTACGATGAATTTTATAAGACTTACTTTTCTATTGGCTATCGTATTAGGAATAGCAAGTTGCCAGCAATCTGATATCACACATATCGAGGGCACGATAATCAATACAATTGAGACTAAGGCATTCTTAGCTAAGAAAACGATGAATGCCGCATTAGAGAATATTAAAGATGTACCAGTTAATAAAGGTAAGTTCGAATTTGATTTTGTCGAGTCATTAGAGCCTGGATTATATCGGATGAGAATAGGATCGAGAGGTGTAGACTTAGTGCTTAATGGGACAGAAGGTAAGATAGTTATCAATGGTGATTATAAAACGCTTCAGAAGTTTGATTATACAATCGAAGGATCAGAGCTCTCAGAAAAGTACAGATCTGTACTGAATGGAATGGTCAATAAAACCACAAATGCAGATGCCGCAAATGAAATTATTAAATCTGGTGATCCGATCTTAGCTGCAGCGCTTAAGTTAGCTGTAGCGCCGATAGATCCTGCTGATTTTGAGAGTATATCTGTTCTTGCTGGTAGAATTAAGTCTACATATCCAGAAGCTCAGATAGGTAATGATTTTGAAAATTTAGCTAAGGAAGCAGAAGCTCAGTATAATAAGACACTCAGCAAGTATGGCGTAAGATTAGGGCAGATGGCACCTGATATTGTGATGCAAAACCCTGAAGGAAAAGAGATGAAACTCTCAGATCTGAAAGGGAAAGTTGTACTAATAGACTTCTGGGCAAGCTGGTGTGGACCTTGTAGAAGAGCTAACCCGCATGTCGTAGAGACATATCATAAGTATAAGGATCAAGGATTCACTGTATTCAGTGTTTCTTTAGATGGATTAGATAATCGAAGAAAGTCGAAGATCAAGACAGAAAAAGATATGGAAGTGCAGATGTCGGCACAGAAAAAGAGATGGGTAGATGCAATAGCTAAGGATAAGCTTGCATGGGATACACACGTGAGTGAGTTACAAAAATGGCAATGCCCTGCAGCAGGTGCCTACGGAGTCAGATCCATCCCGACTACATTCTTAGTAGATAGAGAGGGTAAGATCGCCGCTTTGAACCCCAGAAACAACTTAGAGCAACAGATTAAGAAATTTATATAAAGAGATTTATTTTTTTTCTTCATGAACGCAGAGAAAGATCTATTCATTAATTAGAGAATTTTATTTTAGTAAGATATCATCACTCCGATCAGATACAACATCAATCACCGGAGATCAGCTGATGGCATGCAATACCGCATGCGACAGCTGCATTAAGTGATTCTGCACCCCCTTTTCTCATGATACTTAGGTGGGCTCGACAATCTGAGAGCATTTGCTCGCTGATGCCGCTACTTTCATTTCCTATGACAATGATGCCTCCTGCTTTTGTGTCAGAATAGTTATTAATGTCAGTACCATCTAAGACTAATGCTATGCTGTTGTTTTGCTTAAGTGGTAGTTCTGTGACTTCGCTTTTGAGCATTGAGATTCTGTTATGAGCTCCCATCGCAGATTGTACCACTTTTGGATTATAGAAGTCTACAGAATCCGGAGTAGATATCACAGCATTTATACCATACCAGTCAGCGATTCTAAGAATCGTTCCCATATTACCTGGATCTTGGATTCTATCTAAGTATATTGTCCACTTATTATCAGTTATCAGCTCTATAGCACTTTGTTTCGGTTCATGTCTTTCTGCAACTATTAAAGTATTGTTAGCATTATGCAAAGCTGATATAGTTTTGTGATCTTTATCGCTGCTAATAATCAATCGAGAGGCATAGCTATTAACTAACTTCGGATTATCATCTGCCCATTGCTGGGTGCAGAATAAGTATTCGATTTGATATTTATCTGCGGATAGAAATTCAGAACATATTTTCGGACCTTCAGCTATGAATTTATTATACTTTTGCCTGTACTTGCCGAGGTGCAAAGATTTGACATATTTACGTAAATTATTAGTTAGATTCATTTGAAGAATTACTTAGAAAGCTTATTCATAATCATCAGATATAGTTGTGTGTCTGCGGCTTTATGTATGTTATTGCCTTCATGTAATACTACAAAATTCTTGCAAGATGATGAAGTACTTCTCACCAAGTCTGAAATAATATTAGAGGAGAGCAGGGAGAATCAATTGACAAGCAAGCAAATTTTAGCTTTCAAGACTGAAATGATACAATTCTATAAGATCAAACCCAATACAAACACCTGGTACGGAGCTCCTCGTGAGTACATCTATTATAGAAAAAGCAAGAATGCAGACTCTTTAGCTATGGAGAAGCTCAGAGATTCTAAAGTAGCAGAGCCGCCTGCACTTCTCGATAGGGAGCTTATAGATGAGACAGCAGTCAATATGCAGAATTTCTTAAGAAATAAGAAAGGATATTATAATGCCGTCGTCACAGACAGTCTAATTATAAAAGGAAAGAAAGCCAATGCCAAGTTTATTATCAATACTGGTACCAGATACACAATTCATAGTTTACAATATGAATCACTAGATACGACTCTCATTAAAACTATAGATACGATTTCTGCTAGTAGTTTATTGAAGGTTAATGATCCAATAGATGCCTTGGTATTCAACTTAGAGAAGCAACGTCTGGTTACTGAATTACAGAATAGAGGATATGCCAACTTTAATCTGAATTATGTAGGGATAGAAGGGGATAGTACTGACTTAGAGCAAGGTATTGATATCCGATTCAAGATATTGAAACCGTTAGAAGGGGATGTACACACTAAGTACCGGATTGGTGATATCAAGGTATATACAGATTACAACCAATTCCAGCTGATAGATAGCCTTTACAGTGAGGTACAACACAGCAAAGAATTTTTCCGTCAGTCTAAGGAGTTCTTAGTAAAACCTTCTGTCATAGACAAGAAGATATTTCTTAAGAAATATAGAATCTATCGCTCAGATGATTATTACAAAACGATCAGAAAATTATATAGTCTCGATACATATAAATTTGCAAAATTAACTACCAAGGTATCTGCAGAATCTGATACGATTATAGATTACAGAATATTTCTTACACCTCAGAAGAGTCGATGGATTTTGGATCTTCGGACGGAGGTTTTTTATTCTAATATCAGTCGAGCAGATCGTAACCTTATCGGTATAGCTGTAGGTACAAGTTTAGAAAATCGAAATACTTTCAAAGGATCAGAAACATATACATTAGGAATAGAATCTGGTGTAGAAGTCAATGTCAATCCACAAAGTAGCAACAGAGTAATAACGACATTTACAGGTGGAATAAATAATAACCTGGACCTACCGAGAATGACTAACTTTCTGAATATGATACCTCTTCTTAATAAAGTAGGTATCGTTACAGATAAGGCATTAAATAGATTAGAAGAAGAAGGAACAACTCAGATTAATCTGGGATATAACTATATCGATGTCTTAGATTTCTATAAGATCAGTTCTTTCAATATTAGTTATGGTTATGATTTTAAGTTAGATAACAATAATAGAGTGGTCTTTAATCAGATAGGCCTTAACTTTACACTGAATAATCCTCTTGTAAATTTCGAAGCCATATTGGATACAGTTCCTCTACTGAAACAAAGTTTTCAGAGTACATTCTTCTCAGGTTTTTTTTTCCGAGATATCTCTTATTACTATCAAGGTGACAATGACCCCGATGGTATTAATTATGCTTTTATATCTAATCTGGAGTTATCAGGATTAGAGATACATGCCGCTAATCGATTATATAATGCCGTCACTGGAAGTACGAATATATGGGACATAAAAGATAGGACTGATTTTGCTAAGTTTGTCAAACTGGATATAGACAATCGCTGGTATCGCAATATCAAAAAGAATGCTCAGATTGCCTGGCGACTACGTGCAGGTGTAGCCATACCGTACGGTGAGACAGGAGTCGTCAGTTGGCTGAAGCAATTCTCGGTTGGTGGTCCTAATAGTCTGCGAGCATGGCGTCCGATGGAGCTAGGTCCTGGAAGCTACCGATATCCAGATGACAATGCACGTAATTTCTTTCAGAGAGGTGATATTCTATTAGAGTTTGGAGTAGATTATCGTTTTGATATATTTTGGTTGGTGGAAGGCGGATTGTTTTTTGATGGTGGAAATATATGGACACTCAAGACAGATGGCAGCCGACCGGGGTCCAAGATAAGCTCTGACTTCCTCAGTCAGATTGCCTTAGGGTATGGTTATGGATTACGATTTGATTTCACATATTTTCTGATTAGGTTCGACTTTGGGTTTAAGCTTAAGAATCCTTCTCGACGTAGTGATACGGGGCGATTGTGGGAGCCACTAAGAGGGCAGAAGTGGTACGGAAATCCTAATGTAGCGGTTAATTATCCTTTTTGATAATGCTGCACCCATGAGTACTCCACAGAGAATATAAGAAGCAGTATAAATTTGAAAATCCGTATAACGATAGACCCTATGATGGTCATAACTATTGCGTACTTTGGAGTGGTGACACATATCAACTCCGCTACTTCCATCTATTTCCAACTATAACAAATGCAACAAAATTATCTAAACAGCACCCTAAAGCAATTCGAATATTACAAGATACTCGGAGAGAAGACCTTTGCTCAGCTGAGTGAAGATGAGGTCTTTTGGCAGTTTAATGAAGAGAGTAATTCTATCGCGATTATGGTCAATCATCTTTATGGAAATATGATGTCAAGATGGACTGATTTTTTGAATTCGGATGGAGAGAAAGAGTGGCGAAATAGAGACTTAGAATTCGAATCAGTCATAAATTCTAAAGTAGAAATGCTCGACAAGTGGGAAAAAGGATGGGCTTGTCTTTTTGAAGCTTTGAACTCAGTGAATGCAGAAAACTTTGATTCCGAAATATTCATTAGAAATCAAAACCATACCATAACGGAAGCGATTAACAGACAGATGATGCATTACGCTTACCATATAGGACAGATTGTATATGTCGGCAGAATAATTAAGGGAGACAAGTGGCTAAGCCTATCTATTCCAAAAGGAAAATCGAATGATTATAACTCTGGTAAGTTTTCTAAAGGAAAACATAGCGGACACTTCACTGATGAAATAAAGTAATTAAGCTTGAGCTCTCTGACCCTTTCCTGATATCTTTTCTGTCCGCTTTTCTCTGGCTTCGATTTTTTCAAGAAATGATGCAATATGGTCATACCATGCAGAGAATCCTTCTCTTAGCCATATGCTTTGTACGTATACTCTGATATAGGTAAATAGCTGATTTCAATATTAGAATTTATAGTTAAATATAAAACCTATACTTTGTTGTTCAGATGAATAAGTGTTGTATGAGATCTCAAAACCTAATCTACTATTCAGATCATAAGTTAATACAGCACCAGCTAATACTGAAAAACTATGGAAAGAATTAGCATCATTAAAATAGATAAGCTGGCTATCCTCAAACCGATTCATCCTGTAACTTCTTAAAAAATAAGATGACCCTACCCCAACATCCAGATTAAACTTAAAATTTCGATATTGGATTGGATTATATCTTACGAAAAGATGACTGGAAATTTCAAATTCATAATCTTTAATATTTTCACTTAAATTATAATTTACATTTTCTTCCGTTTTTCCGTATGTCATTCTTAATCCAATTGAAAACTTTCTTCTTATCTTTCTGTCTATTGAAATCAAATAATGGGGTCCATATCTGCCAAAGACATCCTTAGTGACACCCATACCTGTAGCAACTCTATACTGCTCAGACTTTACATTTGGTATAATTTTGTTGTTAGCGAATACCAATCTGCTTTCATTCTTTTTTAATGAATTCAGATAATTTGTGAGAAAAGGCTTATTACTTATCTGAGGTACATTCTTAATTTGAGCAGATTCGTTTCGTTTAGCTGTGGCAGTTTTTAAACTGCCATTAGACTTGGACTGAGTTGCTTCTTTACTCGAATTAAGTTGAACGGGGTCAATTGATTTAGATTCTTTTTCTAAATTCAATGACTTAATAAGATTTCTTTGTCTTGATATTTCTTTTTCATGTTTTGTAATTTTCGAGTTATACCTTTTTGTAATTGTTTCTAATTCTATTTGCAGAAACGCTATTTTGTTTTCCATTTCATGACTTAGTGAATCACATATTGCTATAGGAATCCTCGATTCATCTTCTTTGAATTTTGATTGAATAGACTGTTCTTCTATATTAGAACGCCTAATTCTATTGGCATCAGAATTATATAAAACTCCCAATAATACTATAAGAGCGACTGCATTAAGTAGAAAAAATAAATAGTTTAATTTCTTGAGTCTATTGGTATCATTATTACTTCTTTTCAAATCAAAGTCACTCCAAGCATTTGCACTGGGGACAGCTTTATAATTTGTTATCTTTTCTCGGAAGTCTTTCATATTTAATTATAAATCTTAATACGATTTTTTAAAACTATTCGTCTAAGTTCCTCTTTTGCTTTGCTTAATATATACTTGGAATTCGTTGAGCTTATTCCTAAGGTATCGGCTATTTCCTTATGCGAAAAACCATCAATCTCGAAAAGTGAAAAAACCGCTAGTTGGTTTTGAGGTAGCCTTTGAATAAAACCAAATAATTCATCAGCTTCTAACTTGTCAAGAATATTGCCTATTGAACTCGCAACAATAGGTAAGTCATCTGTATATTCAATTCTCTCAGAATGTTTGATTTCTTTTCTGAGCTTATCTATTGTTGTCGTGAAAATAATCCTTGAGCACCACCCAAGCATGTTTTCTATATCTTTTGCTCTTTCTATGGAAGCAAAGATTTTCATCATAGCGTCATTAAAGATTTCTTCTGCTTGCTGTGTCGTTTTATAATATCTCTTGGGTATGTGAAAAAGATTTTCATATACATAATAATAGAATTGCTTTTGGGCAATTCTATTAGTTTTTAATTCCGCTATATTTATTTTATCGAATGACATAGATGTAAGTCCTTACTATAACTCTCTAACTTCTATTGTATAGTTAGGCTCCATAATAAGTCTTCCATTTACTTCAGAGATTAATTCATCTAAATCAAATATGAATTCAATTTCATATTGCTTTTCATTTTCAAGTAACACTCTTTCTGCTAAAGGAACATAATCTATATAAGGAACATCTACTTGCGCAGATAGAGAATCGTCAATCAATAATCTTACATTACCAAGATCTAAAGTCATTCCTACAAGATCCTGAGACCAGTGGTCATCATTAGCAATTAGAAAACTTTGTTTTGCATCAAGATCAATTGTTAAATCTGCTCCATTCCATAGTTGAAGATTTGATACTCCTATAGTGCCATCTTTTTCATCAAAAAAATTAATTGAGGATATATCTATATCTAATTGATCCCATTTTACAGATGGTAAAGTCGTAACTGTAATATCGAGTACTGGATTTTGTTCTTCACTGCAAGAAATAAACAACGTAGCAGTAGATATAAGCGTAATAATTAGTAAATATTTCATAACGGCTAATTTTAAAAATAACAAATAAACTCTTACTTATACTGTCGAATTAAGAGGTCTAAAGGTTAGAAATAAATATAAATAATCTGTAATCTCTTTTAAAATATAACTTTCCAGAAGAAAAATAATTTCAAATTAGTCAAGATAGGAAATCATACTGAGTACTGTAAAAGAGGTACAATTGGATATAATCGATAGTTATAAGACAACCTACTCGGCAAATGGAAAGAAGGATGGGCTTGTCTTTTTGAAGCTTTGAACTCAGTGAACAAGGACAACTTTGATTCCGAAATATTTATTAGAAATCAAAACCATACCATAACGGAAGCGATTAACAGACAGATGATGCATTACGCTTACCATATAGGACAGATTGTATATGTCGGCAGAATGATTAAGGGAGACAAGTGGCTAAGCCTATCTATTCCAAAAGGAAAATCGAATGATTATAACTCTGATAAGTTTTCTAAAGGAAAACATAGCGGACACTTCACTGATGAAATAAAGTAATCAAACTTAAGCTCTCTGACCCTTTCCTGATATCTTTTCTGTCTGCTTTTCTCTGGCTTCGATTTTTTCAAGAAATGATGCTATATGATCATACCATGCTGAGAATCCTTCTCTTAGCCATATGCTTTGTACGTATACTCTAATATAGTTAGCTGCCATCATTTGCAGATAAGCGGATGTCTTGGTATCGGTAACAATAGGAATGCATTGCAGATCAAAATCATTATAGGTCTCTTTTAGTTGACTATTTAATAGAGATAAGACTTCTAAGTGAGTTCTTTCAGGTAAATTTTGATCTATAATGTAGTAGCAACGATTTTCTATAAAGCTGAAGTTAAGTCCGATAGGAGATCTATTAGCTATGGCACATGCGATAACTTTCTTAGTCGATATATCTTTTATTTTTAGGATTCTTCTGTATCTCCTCATGTCATACTGCTTATAGAGTATATCCATATTCTGGAGTGTAATGTCTTCTCTATCTATTTCTTCTGCTCTAACAAATACTTTTCCATATTGTGCCTCGACAAATTCCTCCAGTTCTGGGTCATGAGTATCTATCTCTTCGGTGAGGTAAGCGGCGTTAGAATATGGTGCAATTTTATTGAATGGCTGATGCAAGTATTCATAATGTCTTATACAAGAAACGTTAGGACCTAACTTCTTAGAGATAGAAGCAAATATTTTGTAAGCATATCTATTATTAGGTCTAAACCAGTTCTGACTCGAAGTGACATCATTCTCATCACATATGTATTCTGCTCGATGCTGAGCGTATAACATTATGCGCAATGACATAAATGGATTACCGTTAGATACGAGGTGCTGAGCAAGAAGTCCAAAATTGCTTTGCTTTATGACGCTTACAGAGGCGAAGTCATTATTTTCTGGAGGATCTATGCATAGTATCCACATCAGTTCCTCCTTAGAAGACTTAAGTGTACGCCAGTTGTGTTTGATTTTTTGTAAGAATGGCTTAATGATGGCCATCTTTGCAGGATATATAAATCCTATATCTTCATATTTCTGGAATAGAGCATTCACAGAATATTCATTAAAGCTTGCCTTGAACGACCCTAACCGTTCAATAGCTGTTTGACTATTCCCCATAATGTAAAAAGTGTTAAATTCTATCTATGACTAATTTAGTAAATTAGTTTACATATGTGGCTATTTCTTGAGAATATTCTTGCATTTTATTTTCTATAATATGTACGCCGACTCCATGTTGCAAAATTGACTCAGCAATCCCGCCTTTCTGGAACTCAAGGGGTCGAGTAGATAGGTCGTCTTTCATAAAAAACTTAGAGTAAGAGCCCTCGAGATAGGATAGTGTATGTGTCTGAGCAAATATTCTACCTACAGTACTTAGGATAGCGGATTCTCCTACGTTACAACCGAGTTGGCAAGAGATGTCATGTTTCTGGGCATAATTGTAACATTGCGAGGCTCTAAGAGGTCCTCCACATTTAGATATTTTAAGATTGAGAATAAGCTTATCAGGATCGAATTGTGAGATCCACTTTGTAGCATGAGTGATATTATATGCTGACTCGTCTAACATAATAGGTATACCTACAGCTTTGGCTAATTGCGGTAGCCGATCTATATCATGTACAGTAAGTGGTTCTTCTACACAGCTGATATTGTACTTCTGCAGAGTTAGTATATTAGCCACAGCCGCATCATAAGTCCAAGCTCTATTAGCATCTATTCTGATGTCTATATCATCTCCTAAGATTGCTCTTGCAATAATGATATTCTGCTCGTCTCTAGCTGTACCTACCTTGATTTTTATATGCTTTAACTTTAAGCTTTTAATCAGGCGTAAATACTTGAGCAAGTCAGCTTCCGAATGTACGGTGATGACCCCTGAGTAAGGTATAAGGTCTACAGGCTTATCACTTAAGATATCTTGTAATGTTAACTTATTCTCGATGCCGTACATATCTAAACGTGCAATCTCTATTGCGGATGATAAGCTTGGCAGGAGAAACTCATCTGATAACTTATCACTATATGCTTTTATATCTTCTATTGTATATTCCTTAGTAGAGATGATGTCGCCTATATAATGTTCGAATACCTTCTTAATAGATTCTGATGGTTCATCGATGACGTATGACCGTGGAGTACCTTCTCCATAATGTTTAGATCCAGAATATGTTTCTATCTCTATCACTATAGATGAGGATTCAGACCTTGATTTCAGATTGTGTGCAATGGCGTATTGGAACGGAATATTGACCTGGTGTAATGTAACTTTCTTTATTTCCATCTCTACTGTCTCTTTTTAGATCACTTCTTCGATATTTAATTTTTATGGATACAATGTCATTCTTTCCACTCGATGCCATACTATATTAGGTGCTGTACAATGCATCTCGAAGACTACTTCTTTGGTGCTGTAGTCTATCTCTACAATTGCTCCTCCAGTACCACTCTCGTGATCTACTCTTGCACCAGGTGCAAAAAGTATATTGTCTTTCTGTGGGTGATAATCTACATCTGAAACGATTCTTGAGAAAGTATTAACGCCTCTTTCCTTACCGTAATCCCATACTTGCTGTACAGTCATATTGCTTGCATCGATCTTATATCCGACAGCTCGACTATATACATCTCTAAAGTTGTAATTGCGCTTATCTCCATTATCAAAACAAAACAAGGTGCCGTCATCCATCAAGAATGGAGCATGCTGAAACCAGTTCCACTCAAAATCAGGATGATTCTTTAGACCATTAAGTACTAAGCTATCTTCTATCATTATACCATTATCATCTAATGGAGTCAGTAGGTAATCCTGCATGTCCTGACCTCGTCGGTTGCTTCCATATCTGAAGTGATTGTTAAGTAACCACACGACTTCATTATCCTGAGTCAATTTGACAATACCTTGCTTGCGACATGAGACGATGATTGTGTTATCTGATGGATCATGTATAACTGCGTTAGCATGTGCCCAGTCGATAGTAGCAGCTGATAAGTTTACACTTTGTACTTCTCTGTACTCATCTAATGATTCTTTGAGGTCCCACTCATTGATAATCATTCCGGAAGTCCTATCTATTTCTAAGATATAATCTTCTTTAGTAGAGTTACCGTTAAGATGTGTGCTACCTAACTTATCAGCAGTTAATAGGAAGTTGCCATCTTCTTTTTCTTGGATATTATGATGAAATTTGTATCCAGGAATTGTCCATTTATTGACAGTGTAACCGAGTACATCTACTTCATATAGATTCTCCGTCGTCCATGCTCCGAAGTAGAAGTTACCATTCTGTAATCGCTCCATACCCACATCATAATTAAGCCTATTAAGTTCTTGCTCTTCTGAGAAATCTAATACATAGCGTATCTCACCATCTGTATCTACCATGAATGGTATATTGGGATTTGCCTTATTTAGATATGATATAAAATTCATACCTGGTTCCATTCTTTCTTTTTCTATATGGGCTATGACAATCTCAGGAAAGTAGTCTGGCTGCGCTGGTGTCTGTATTTCATAAACCTCAGAGTAAGCGAGTTGGCCATCTACGTAGTAATCTAATGTCACAATATTGAGATGATCATAGTATAATCCTAATATCGGGTAACTATGATCTGTGGTCATGTCAGTGTATTGTTTTAGTATTTCTTTCTCTCCCGTCTGCTTATTATTGATGCTAATAATACCACTACCAGGTAAGTCAGTCATAATGGTCAGCTTTGCAGACAGTGGAGTATGACCTGATGGGTTATAGACCATCTGCGTCATTCTAAATGACAGATAAGGAATTTTCAGAAGTGTATTTTCTGAAAATTCTAAAACAAAATTATCATCATTAATAATGTTATAAGAACTGATACATTCTAAAGGAATAGAAATACTTTCTGCATTGTTAAAATAAATAGATAGCCGCTCTGTATTTTCTTCATAGCGAGTGATATAGTCTCTCTTATCTATCAGTTCCTGTAGATAGTTTTCTATATCACTTATATCATCACATGATTCGTAATTGATATCCGTGTCTAACTTACTACAGCTACTGATAATGAGTAAACTTATGATAGCTAAAATGAAAATTCTCATCATTTACTTTCTGGAATTTTTATAAAGTCTTTTATTTGACTCTTGATTAGTGCATTTAGTTCACTGATGTCTTTATCTTTTATAAGTTTATAGTTGTCTAATTGTACATCTATTTTTTCTATTAGTTCATCTCTGACACTATACATTTGTTGTGTTGGTCTTCCATCTCCGATCTGAGCTAATGAGTTAAGATGTGCAAGCTTATTAGTCAGTCTTATCGGGAAATTAAGAGGATCCTGATTGCTCTTATTCTTAGTCTGGTATAGTGTTTTTTCTATATGAGAAAGGGTAGAGTCGATCTCTGTTATCATTTCATTAACTGTGCTATCTGTGTGTGATTTTTTGAAGTCGGCTAATTGTCTTTTTAGACTTCTCATTTCTATAATAGCTTCGTGAGCTTGGGTGACTTTATCATTTATAGAATTGATATAAGTATTCTGTGATTCATAATCCTGATCCGATATATTTAGTCTTGGATCACCTATTATAGAAAAGGGCTGACTTTGTTCTTCTTCATTCACAGAGAGACTTACGGTGTAGTTACCTGGGACGATGGTAGCTCCACTCATGGATCCCCACCATAGTATCATTCCATCGAATCCCTTTGCATTGCCATATTTCATATTCCAATAATGCTTATTAGAGCCCACTTTTATGTCTTTTAGTTTGGTGGACTTATCAGTCGAATGAGTGCTGTACGACCTGATGGTATCACCTGCTTCTGTTAGATAGGTTATATCGATAGTGTCTTTCTTTTCATCATACTCAGGTAGGTAATAATAACTACTGACACCTCCTTGATGATTCATGCCTGCACCTTTGACTTTTTTATTTAGTCTACCTGACATTCGGTATGACGTTGTGGGAGTATATAATATAGCTTTGTCAGTTTTTCCAGATTGTATGGCTTGCCTGATCACTTGTAGGTCATCTATCATCCATAAGCCTCTGCCTTGAGTTGCTACGATTAAGTTGTCGTTTTTGATTGTCATGTCAGTAATTGGGACTATTGGTAGATTGAGTTGTAAGGATTGCCAGTTCTGCCCATCATCATTGCTTATATAGGCACCTGTTTCCGTTCCTGCATATAAGTATCCATCTCTCATAGGATCTGTTCTTATTACTCTGGTGAAATGCTCAGTCGGAATTCCGTCAGTAATCTTAGTCCAAGATTTTCCATAATTATCAGTCTTATATAGATAAGGCGTATAATCTCCAGACTTATAAGATGTAGCAGCTATGTAACAACTTGCAGCGCTATGAGGGCTTGGTTCTATCGTGTTAATCATTGTCCACATTGGCAATGATGGTGGTGTGACATCTGTCCAGTTGTCTCCACCATCCCGAGTCACATGTACTAATCCATCATCAGAACCTACCCAGATAATTCCTTCCTCTACTGGTGACTCGTCAGCAGCGAATATTGTACAATAGTATTCTACACTTGTATTGTCCTGAGTGATCGGACCACCTGAGGATTTTAGTTTAGTGGTATCATTTCGAGTTAGGTCATTACTTACAGTTGTCCAGCTATTGCCTTCGTCTGTGGTTACATGTAGGTGATTAGAAGCTGCGTACAACTTCTTAGGGTTATGTCGAGAGAAGAATATCGGAAAATTCCATTGGAATCTATATTTCATAGATTCTGCTCCGTGACCCATCGGGTTGTCTGGCCATATATTGATAGCTTTCCGACTGCTTGTCTCATGATCAATACGAGTGAGATATCCGCCGTAGCTGCCTCCATATACAATCTCATTATTAAGTGGATCTACGGCAATATGAGCTGACTCGCCACCAGCAGTAGACTCATAGTGAGAATCATTAATCTCAGAAGAAGATGTTCTATGAGCTATTCTAATGGTGCTATTATCTTGCTGTGCTGCGTATATTCTATATGGAAAATGATTGTCAGTCGTCACTCTGTAGAACTGTGCTGTCGGTTGGTTGTAATAAGTACTCCATGTCTGTCCAGCATCATAAGTCACTTGTGCACCTCCGTCGTCACCTATGATCATACGCTTAGGATTCTCAGGTGCTATCCATAAGTCATGGTGATCTCCATGAGGTGCTCTTGCTGAGGTAAATGTCTTCCCTCCATCTTTTGACTTATGGTAAGAAACATTCATAACGTAGACGATATCGATATCTTGGGGGTCCGCATATATTCTGGTGTAATACCATGCACGCTGTCTCAGTGATCTGCTACTATTTGTTTGCTTCCAGGTCTCTCCTCCGTCGTCTGATCTGTAGACACCACCTTCTTTTTTGTTTTCTATGATTGTCCATAATCTATCAGAATCTACAGGTGATACTGTGATCCCGGAGATCCCCCAAGTTCCTTCGGGTAATCCTTTGTGTGTAGATATGTTTTCCCAATTGTCCCCAGAGTCTGTACTTTTCCATATGGATGATCCTTCACCACCGCTTGAGAGACTGTAAGGTGTTCTTCTGACTGTCCATGTAGATGCATACATAATGCGAGAGTTATTAGGATCTATGATGAGATCTACTGCGCCACTGCTGTCATTAGCATGTAGGACTTTATTCCAATTGTCTCCACCATCTGTGCTTTTGTATATGCCCCTCTCACTGCTATCTTTATACAAGTCACCCATCACAGCAGCAAATAATATGTTATGATTATTAGGGTCTATTCTGATGCGAGATATATGTCTGGAGGTAGTGAGCCCTTTCTGCTCCCATGACTTCCCTCCATCTTCGGTCTTCCATATGCCATATCCATATGATACATTACCTCTGACTGTCTTTTCTCCTCCGCCGACATATATGACATTGTTATCCGATTCTGATATTGCAATGGCACCCACTGAACCACCAAAGTAACCGTCAGATATATTTACCCAAGATCGACCACCATCAGTCGTCTTCCATACGCCACCACCAGTAGCTCCAAAGTAAAAGAGATTATCTTTTCCTCTTACACCAGCTACAGCACAGGATCTTCCACCTCTGTAAGGTCCTATTTCTCTCCATTCTAATGCACTGATATGATCGAGTGGTTCCTGACAATACAGATCAGAAAAACTAACTAATATGATGATGCATAAGGATATTATTTTCATAAACTATGTGTAAGATGAATAGATGATATTAAATTAAGAATATAAATGGAAAAGTTATGTAATCGAATTGTATATCCATTCTAAATTAGCTGCTAACAACTAATCGAGCTATATATTCCTTTGTTACGTATTACCTTTCGAATATTAATTTATGAAAACGCTATCTTTAGGGTACTAAAAATCAGTAATGGCGGAAACTTCGTTTTGGACAGGATCAGAATCCTATTTATGTGATAAAGAATTAGCTCAGGCATTCCATATGGCACGTACTCTTAGTATGCCCTTGCTAATAGAAGGGGAGCCTGGAACTGGCAAGACAGAGTTGCCATTGCAATATGCTAAAGATAATAACTTAGAGACATTCGTATATCCAGTTGGGTCGAAGAGTAATGTGGAGCAGTTTGTGGCGAGATTTGATCATGTGAAGTATCTGAGAGATTCTCAGATCGAAATATTAAATGCACAACGTGAGGAGAAGGGGCTTAGTACAAGGCTTTCTACTGGAGGTCGTAATCCAGAGTCTTTGTCAGATTATGTTATAAAAGGTCCAGCAGTGCAGGCGTTCCAGTCACCACACTCAGTACTTCTGATAGATGAGATAGACAAAGCCCCCAGAGAGTTTCCTAATGATCTGCTCTATGCTCTGAGTCATCGAAAATTAGTCTTACCAGAAAGCGGTGAGGTGATCGAAGTCGCGGAGGAAAATATGCCAGCCATAGTCATCACGTCTAACCGTGAGCAAGAGTTGCCTACTGCATTTAAGGGAAGATGTATCTATCACTATATTCACTTCCCTGATGCAGATGTTATGAGAGATATAGTCGGCAAGCACTATCCTAAGGTAGATCCTAAGATAGTAGATGTAGCATTAGATGTATTCTACCATCTCAGAAATATCGGATTAGAAAGGGCACCGACAACAAGAGAGTTGCTTAATTGGCTTCAGTATATCAAGCAGTCCACTACAGAAGAGGCTGTGGCTAAGATAGAGAAATTAGAAGGTATCGGAGCCTTAGTCAAAACCCAATCTGACTTAGAAAAAATACAACATATGGTACTACAGAATCCTGACGATTATAGCAGAAGGTCTACACATAATTAACTCTGATTATCAATGTTAGAATCTCTCCCAGCAGCATTTAGATCACATGAACTGAAAGCAGATGTACGTACATTGCTTATTCTCAGGAAAGCGATGGAGAAAAATCTGGTAAAGACGCTCGGAGACATATACAATGTCCTCAAAGCCATAATAGTGCAAGATCCAGAAGATATAGGGCCTTATACAAGAGCTTACTACGAGTACTTTCTCAATATTGATATCGCTAATGGAGAAAGACTTAATGACGCTATACTTAGATCTGAGACATTCCGTGCATGGAAGGAAGACTACATCAGAAGGCAGAATAATCCAGAAGATCTCTCAGATGAATTATTAGTAGAAAGATTCTTAGATGCTGTACATCTTACGACCTATGATATAAAAGAAATCGTATCTGGTAGGGAAATCATGGATAATGATGATCCTAATATGAAAGATGGAGAGGTAGATAATCCGCAGGACGCTACCCGAAAACATCTGGAGAGAATGGCAGACTACTCAGATATGTCATTAGAAGAACTGCTCGAAAGAATGGAAAAAATAGCAGAGCAGCAGAAGACGCAGCATTCTGGTGGCAGTCACTGGATTGGTACAGGCGGTATTTCTCCATATGGTCATGGTGGAGCGGCTCGCGATGGTATCCGAGTTGGAGGTACTGGAGGTGGGAAAATGGCGAGAATGGTGATGAATGACCGTAAGTATTTCCCCGTAGATATGGATTCTATTCTTAATGATAATAATGTAGACGCAGCTCTCGCATCTCTTAAGGGAATCATGGAAGAAAGTGCCCATGAACAATTAGATGTAGAAAAGACAATCCAAGATGGTCTAAAAAGAGGCGGGTTGTTTCTCCCAGAGTTAAAAAGTATTAGCCAGCAAAAACTACAGGTCATATTATTAATCGATAATGGCGGTTACTCTATGGACCCATATATTGTATCCATTAGAGAGTTATTCAAGAAGATGAAAACTCGCTTTGCTCACGATTTGGAGACGTACTACTTTCATAATACCATCTATGATAAGGTCTATTCTGACCCCAGTAGAAGAGATGCCGTAGAGGTCAGCAGATTACTTCAGAAAGATTCTGAGTACAGATTATTCATCATAGGGGATGCCTCCATGGCACCTTATGAACTGAATAAATACAGCCTAAGAACTTACCATCGCATCAAGAAGAAATTTAAAAGAACAGTATGGCTTAATCCTGAGCCTGAGAAGTACTGGAGACACACATTCACATTACAAGTCATCAAGCAAGCTATAGAAATGTATCCTCTTACGCCGAATGGTATAGAGAAGGCCGTGAAGGATATGAATAAGAAAAAGTAGTCTGCGCAGTTGTCCGAACCAAGGGATTGCACTGATTAAGGGATTTTACGGTTTTGCGGATTTCTTGTGTGCAATATCTCTGTAATAGCCTTACATGTCAATTCTGTCGTAATTCTATTTATAGATTATAATCCGTGATTCGCCCCACGAATTCTTCATCAGAGTAATCCAGTTAATCCGTGATTAGTCCCTCTCTTTCGTAACAATATCAGTATTAGTCTCTCCACAATAAAGAGTAACCCACTTAATCCGTGATTCGCCCCTCACATCCTTAATCAGAGTAAAAAAAAATCAGTGGTTCGCCCTCAATTTCTTAAAGCTTCCACAATCAACCCCATAACCCCATCCATATTAAAAGGCGGACCTTTACTCAATCCTAACCTGACAACAACTAAATCTAAAGAAGGAATCATAATCACATATTGCCCTTCGTAACCACTGAACTTGTAAGTGTCATCAGGGCAAGAAGAATACTCTTTAGGATTACCATTACGCCACATATGAGCACCATATCTACCTTCCGAATGAGCTGTTTCTGAAAAAGAGTATTCTACCCAATCATTAGTTATGATCGTGTCTTGTAGCCATACACCATTATTAAGCATTAGCTGCCCTAGCTTAGCCCAGTCACGTGCCGTGGCGTACATGAATGATGACATAACATAATCTCCTCGCTCATCTGTTTCTAATTGTGCTGACTTAATATCTAACTTGTGAAACAATTTCTCGTAAGGGAATAGTAAATAATCTTCCTCACTTTCAAATGATTCTTTAATCAACTGATTGATGATATTGCTGGAGCCACTGGAGTAATTCCATACTTCACCTGGTGGGGATAGATAGGGAGATTGTATGGCATAATCTCCTGTTGATTCTTCTAAGAATAACATTTCTGTTACTTGAGATATAGAACCGTATTCTTCATTCCATGATAGGCCACTATTCATTCTGAGTAGATTATCAAGTTTTATATTTTTCCTTTCATCATTTTGCCATTTAGCAAACAGGTTACTTTTCTGTATGTCTAATTTTCCTTCTTTGACTAATATACCTACGAGAATATTTTCGACACTTTTTGTCATCGACCATCCTAAGAAAGGCGTTTCTCTATTGTATGGGCTTGAGTACTCTTCTTTGAGTAATTGTCCATTTTGCATGACCAGTAGTGCCCTTGTTTTCTTTTCCCAATTATCCGTCTTGTCAAAAGCCAATCGAAAAGCCTCATCTAATTTGTTGTAATCTATACCTTTTAATTTTTGCGAATGTTCTTTTACACCATAAGGCCAGTACAATGTATCCGTATCAGATAATACAGACCCTTCATTATTAAGGCGTACTTGTGGAGTATCGTCTATACCTATAACCACTTTACAACCGAGGCCTTGTCGATAGACTGATGTCACCTTTGATAAGCCAAAACTCTTGGCTTCCACGATGCCTTTGTCTTCTAAGACATTTACAGTAGCAAGGTTCTGCGGAAACTCTCCTAAATCTTCCTTTTGAACTGATTCTAATGTACGACCAGAAACAAAAATCGAAGAGCATGCTCGCTTTGCAGCATAAGCATTAATGATAGGCAACTTCGGGTAGACGTAAAATACAAAAACTGCTATCAAAGCAATTATCAATAAGATGATGAGCCTAAAGAACCAATTTTTCATAGTTGATACATTGACATTAATTTGTTATCAAATATCGCAATATAGTAGATGACTAAATTTTCTTGTATGTTGTAGGCTCTGATGAATATTTTATTCTACAATCCTGCAACCAAATAAGCCGCTTCCTTAATGGCTCTTTTAGCATCTAATTGTTTCGCATTTTTTGCACCTCCTATAATATGTATATTTCTCTTATCTAATGTGAGCTTAGCTGATAATTCTTCATAGGCTTCTTGCCCAGCACATATCACTACGTTATCGACTTGTAGTAATTGATCCTTGCCATTAATCTTCACTAAAAAACCGTCGTCTGTCATCTTGATATATTCACATTGAGAGTGATGCTGCACACTCTTTTTCTTGAGTGAGGCTCGATGTATCCAACCCGTTGTTCTTCCTAAGTTCTTTCCGTGCTTGCCTGAAGACCTTTTCATGAGATGTATGGTTCTGGGCGAAGGTGTATCGATTGCAACAGTTGTTGCTCCAGCTTTCTGATATGTCATATCGACTCCCCATTCTTTCATATAGGCAGGTGTGTCGATTATCTGATTCGGCTCATGTGCAAGATATTCTGCTACGTCAAATCCGATTCCACCAGCTCCAACGATAGCAACACTTTTCCCAACTGGTTTCTTATCCCATAGCACCTCTCTATAACTGAGCACTGCAGGATGGTCATTGCCTTCGAAATCTAACTCCCGAGGACTGACACCTGTAGCTATAATAATCTCATCATAGTTTTCTTTATTGAGTAATTCTGGAGTTGCTTTAGTATTCAGATAGACTTGTACATTGTGTTTCTCCATCATTACATTATAGTATCGTATCGTCTCTGCATAATCCTCTTTGCCCGGTATAATCATCGCCATATTAAATTGTCCCCCCAAGCGATCACTGGCCTCATATAATCGTACGAGATGGCCTCGTTCTGCAGCTATACTTGCTGCGGCCATACCTGCAGGGCCACCGCCTATTACAGCAATGTTTTTAATTGTGGTAGCGGGGTTATAATTTAATTCAGTCTCATGACATGCCCTTGGATTCACAATACATGAGCATCGCTTCATGTTGAAAGTATTGTCGAGGCAGGCTTGATTACAAGCAATGCAAGTATTGATCTCGTGAGATTTATTCTCCATTGCTTTTATGACAAACTGAGAATCTGCTAAGAATGGTCTCGCCATAGATACCATGTCTGCACATCCTTCCGAAAGTATTTTCTCCGCTATCTCAGGTGTATTAATTCTATTAGTAGCAATTAGAGGAATATTAACCTCTCCCAGCAGTCTCTTAGTCACCCATGCGAATCCTCCTCTGGGTACGACAGAACCTATCGTAGGAACACGTGCTTCGTGCCAGCCGATGCCTGTATTTATAATTGTAGCGCCAGCTTTCTCGATTGCCTTAGCCAGTTGGACGACCTCTTCCCAAGTGCTGCCATCTTCTACAAGATCCAGCATAGAAAGTCTATAGATGATGATAAAATTCTCACCTAACGCTTTTCTTATACCTTCCACTATTTGGATCGGAAACTTGATTCTATTTTCATAGCTACCTCCCCAATCATCCGTTCTCTTATTTGTATGTGTTACGATGAATTGATTAATCAAATATCCTTCTGAGCCCATCACCTCTACGCCATCATATCCAGCTAACTGAGCCATCTTAGCAGACTGTACATAATCAGCTATCGTACTTATGATATCATTATGAGATAACTCTCGTGGTGTAAACATGTTGATAGGTGCTTTGATAGGAGAGGGAGCGACTAATCCCTTGTCATAAGCATATCGACCAGTATGTAAAATTTGCATACAGATCTTGCCATCATTATCATGTACAGCCTTTGTGATAACCTTATGATGAGATGCATCGTCTTCTGTCATCATACAGGCACCACCTGTAGCGACTACACCTTCCTTGTTGGGAGATATACCTCCTGTGACTATTAAGCCTACTTGCCCTTTAGCTCTTTCCGCATAGAATGCCGCCGCCATCTCGTTACCTCCAGGTATTTCTTCGAGCATAGTATGCATAGATCCCATTAAAACTCGGTTTTTCAATGTCGTAAATCCCAAATCTAATGGTGCTAATAGCTTATCGTACATATTCTAAACTTATATAGTGAACGATGAAGATAGATAAAGCTTAGTATTCTACAAATCTTTGAATATGCAAGTATCTTAGTGTAATAATAAATATTAGCTATGAGTTCAATTAAACCATTTTCTACTACAGTTCCACATCTTGCTAATCTTAATGATTTTATAGGAAAAGAAATTGGATTAACAGATTGGATATCTATTTCCCAAGAAGATATTAATTCGTTTGCAAAGCTTACTAAGGATGATCAATGGATACATGTAGATCCAGAGAGGTGTCTAAAGGAATCACCGTACGGAAAGCCAGTGGCTCATGGATTTATGTTGCTATCGTATGCTTCTCGATTTGCTTACGATTGTATGTCTATAGGTGGTGTAGTGATGGGCGTTAATTATGGACTTAACAAGGTGAGATTCATGAGTCCTACACCTGTTGACTCCAGAGTGAGAGGAAGGTTGACATTGACAGATTGTACGGAAATTGTGAATGGCTATCGGTATGTGCTCAATATCATATATGAGATAGAAGGACAAGATAAGCCAGCATGTGTTGCTGATTTTGTGGCTCAGGTATATGGAAGCTAAACTTCATAAGTACAACTAAGTATTTGCATTTATCCAATAGATATATACATCAAGATTGTAGCTAAATTTCATAACACAAATGTCATCTCTTATTTACAAATTATAGTCCCTTCTTTATAAATCTATAGAAACAGAAAGTACATCAATGCTTGATTCGTTTACAACGAAAACTTTCGCTCATGCCTGAATCATAACAAATCAAATTCAGAATATTTACACCACATCTTAAAATGTAAATTATATAATAGTACAATTCAGAAAGCTGGGTTGTACTTTTCTATTGTGTTTTATGGCTTCTCATTTTTTCATAAAAAAAAAGGATTGCAGCATAAGCCACAATCCTTTCATAGAATTTTTATAAAGTAATCTTAGACTACTTTTTCTTCATTCCCCACTCTTTGATAGACTTCTGATTCATTCTCACATAGTCATCATTTCCTGCTGTTTTAGCAAGACTCATAGACATCTCAGCTGCTGCTACTGCCTCTTTAGTCTTTCCTAAATCCGCAAGAATAAGTGCTTTTCTTCTTACCTGCCAGAATTTCTTATCATCACCATCAGTTGCTTTTTCGATCATGCTAAGCGCTTTGTTAAGGTCTTTGCCTGATGTATGGTAATAACTTGCTGCTGTATAATAATCACCTTTCGTTGGGCCATTCATTACTTTGTCGATACTTGCCATTACAGCTTCGTCTACATTCATAGTAATCTTAAGAGCTGCTTTTGTTTTTGCCCATGCAAATACTAAGTCTGCACTGTCATCTCTTAGATTTTCTACAGAGATTGAAAATGATTCTTGGCTCTTATTTGCCATCTTAGGCGTTGCTTTCGCTACAAGGACAGGTTCTTTTTCTATGTAAGAGCTGAAACTTGACTTATCATAAGTATAGAAGTGTACATCCCAGTTAGTAGCTGAAGGCTTGGATAAGATAGCATAACTACCTGCACTTAACTTATTCCCATTGATCATAACGTCAGTAGAGAAAGAGATTTTAGTAGCTTGGTTAGCTCCTGTTCTCCATACTTTACCGTATGGTACGAGACCGTCGGCTGCAAAGATATTTCTGTCTTTTACACTTGGACGAGAGTATTCTATATTGATAGTTGTTAATCCTACTGACTGCTCTACTTTACATGATGGGCTTGCAGAAGGTGTCTTTATCTGGCCATTCAGTGTGAAACCAGCAAATAATAATGCGATAAAAAGAATATTTTTCATTGTTTCTAAATTTTTGAACAAATGTAATTAAATCATACAAAGCTAAAACCTTCAAAACGATGTAATGTTCTATCCAGAACATATTATTCACCTTTTTATAATATTTATTGCTTTAATACCTCACCTTAACAAGTTAATGTATGGTGGTTATATAATTCGATGACTTTTTATTCATTTATACATATCAAGGCCCTATTAGTTAGACCTCATATATTAACTTGTTATATGCTTATCGCTCCAATATTTTTATTTATTCTTACAACATGTATAATATCCAAATGCAACGATTTGGCGAATTACAAAAGGTCATCCTAAGCAATCAGTCTGATGGAATATATGTTAGCATCATACCAAGTCATGGTGCAGCACTTAATGGACTTTCATTAGATAAGAATGGTAAGAAACATGATTTGGTTTTAGGAGCAGAGAATTACAATCATTTTATCAATCGTTCGATTCCTTATTATATGGGATTAAAATTATTCCCTTTCCCTAACCGCGTCTCTAAGGGACAATATACTTTAGACGAAATGAGTTATCAGCTCCCGCTAAATGATCCTGGACTTGACAATAGTCTACATGGATTAGTCTTTGATAAGAAATTTGAAATAATAAATCAAGAAGCAAATGAGGACCGTGGATCGGTCACTTTATCTTATGAAGCTCATCAAAATAATCTAAGCTTTCCATTTTCTTATAAGTTACAGCTTATTTATATATTAGAAAATAATGGACTTACAGTAGAGACTATTATTTATAATCTCAGTGATCGACCGATGCCTTATGGTGATGGCTGGCATCCTTACATCAGTACAGGTACTCCAGTAGATCAATTGGAGTTACAGATACCTTCGAAGGAATACTTATGTGTAGATGATCAACAAATACCTACAGGTGAGATAAATCCAATGCCAGATTTTGTATCACCAAGACTAATAGGTAATCAGAGCTTTAATCAATGCTTCGTAATTCCAGAGAAGATTCCTACAAGTAGCACAATCATATATGATCGATCTAAAAATATAGAAATAGAAGTGTGGCAAGATACATCTTCAGGAAAGTACAACTATGTACAACTCTACATACCGCCTGATAGAATGAGTATTGCAATAGAGCCCATGACCTGTGCACCTGATGCTATCAATAATCAGATAGGTCTACAGTATCTTGATCCAGGTTCCGTTCATAGAATGACATATGGTATAAAATTGAAGTAAATACAGACAGCTATATGAATCCCGTAAGGCAACACTCACTTAATTCATAGGTATTGGTATAAATATTTAGGATAATATTTAGGATATAATCCTGTGATATTTTATTCAAGATTAGGTAGGGTAGAAAGAGAGAAGCTTCGATCATAACAATGATCGAAGCTTTTATGAAATTAAATATTGCTGCTGTCCAATTACTCTTCTATCGAAATTTTAATTTGCTCTAATAGTTCATTATTATCCTCATCTACGATCTCTACATCTATGGCTATCTGAGATCCTACTTCTTGATCTTCTGGGATCTCTACTGTAAAAGAATAATTAATCACTGGCTGAGAGGGCGTATATAGTTCCTCCATTTTTATACCGAGACTTGGTTCTATAATGCTTAGCTCAGCAATACCTGTATCATCACTTACATCAAACTGAAATGTAGCAGTCTCACCTGGAGTCAAAACCAGGTTATCTGGTGACCTTAGGTTAAACTTAATGCCCTCAAAGTCATCGGAGCATGATGTGAAAAATAATGTAATGAATGTCATTGCGATAAATAAATTTACTGAATAGGGCAGATAGGCTGCACGGTAAAACCTTTATTTGTATAAACAAAAGCAAATAATAATGAAAGAACTGTTTGACGGACTTAGCATTTATGACTTTCAAGATCAATTTGGTGACGACAAATC
>Ga0209185_1000245_pt1 | contig 76343 bp, 57 predicted proteins | sample SidtaG_2_FD_187425 | JGI IMG/M metagenome (GOLD analysis project Ga0209185, IMG submission 187425) | Marine algal microbial communities from Sidmouth, United Kingdom - Sidmouth_Asex2 metaG (SPAdes) (version 2) | ecosystem: Host-associated > Algae > Red algae > Unclassified | place: Sidmouth... | reverse complement strand
AAGTTGGTAGAAAGGATATCAATACAACAGGATTGGTATACTATACACTACAGACAGCAAATAATACAGCTACTCAGCACATGATTATTATTGAGTAGTAGAAGAATAATTTGAGTTTTTTAAAAACTATTGAAGTAATAAAGATTGCTTTGAGTTTGAGTAATGTTCTAAAATAATGCTCCTTGAAAGAGGTTCATTCATAAGAACAATTATTTTGGTTTATTATTATAGAGGTTATATCATATGATATAACCTCTTTTTTTATGCCCCTAATTATAGGGATATTCAGAAGTAAGAAGTTATAATCCCAAGTGATTAAATTATCTTAACCCTGCAAGATTGCAGGAATTAAGATATAAAGTCTGAGGAGGTTTGGCATGATTTTTACAAAAATCATAGCAAATCTGATAGGTATGTGCCTCCCTTATTGGCTGTATGAAACCAAATACTGAGTAATGGATGTAATTATAATATTGCATTAAACTGATTATGCAGTGCAGATTACTTCTGAACATCCTTAATTAAATTTTGTAAAAGATAATTGTCTCGAAGCATAGGTATTGTATATAGTCTACAATAAACTTCATTAAATCATAATTGATAGGTATGATTCTAAGATAAGTGGGTAATTTCGGTAGAAGAATCTTAATCTTTATTTGCTCAAACGAGAATTACTTCTGATTAATATCGATATATATATGAAAAAGTTTAATCTCTACCAAAAAAAAAGCTTGTGATCAATGACCACAAGCTTTTTTGTATATATATATATATATATTATATTTTTTAAACAGCGAAACTCTCACCGCATCCGCAAGTTCTTTCGGCGTTTGGGTTGTTGAAGTAGAAGCCTTTACCATTGAGCCCTCCTGAGAACTCTAATGTTGTATTACATAAGTAAAGAAAGCTTTTCAGATCAGTTACAACCTTGACACCATTATCTTCGAATACTTGATCGTCAGGTAGAGATGTATCATCAAAGTCTAACTTGTAAGAAAGACCTGAGCAACCACCACTGGTAACACTCACTCTTACAAAATGATCAGCCTTTAATGAAGCATTGCCCATTAGTTCTGATATCTTATTTTTGGCGCTATCTGCAACAAACAACATAATCTATGCAGTTTCTTCTATGCTATTTTTACTCTTATAGTCTGAGATAGCACTTTTGATTGCATCTTCAGCTAATACTGAGCAGTGTATCTTAACCGGTGGTAGTGCTAATTCTTCCACAATTGCCATATTGTCAATAGCTAATGCTTCATCAATAGTTTTTCCTTTAAGCCACTCTGTAGCTAATGAAGAAGATGCAATTGCAGAACCGCAACCGAAAGTTTTGAATTTAGCGTCTTTGATAATTTTAGAATCATCATCTACTTCGATCTGTAATCTCATAACATCTCCACATTCGGGAGCTCCTACAAGACCAGTACCTACATTCTGAGCGTCTTTGTCTAAGGTTCCGACGTTCTTAGGTTTTTTAAAGTGTTCTATTAGTTTTTCTGAATATGCCATTATATGGTTGTTTATACTTGTGAAACGTGTCTTTACTTATATTAGTTCATATAGGATTAGTGCTCAGACCATTCTACTGCATCTAAGTCTACTCCATCTTTATACATTTCCCATATAGGACTTAGGTCTCTCATATGGTTCACACCTTCTGTAACTTGCTTTATGGTCTTATCTATCTCTTCTTCAGTATTGAATCTACCGAGACTAAACCTTATGGATGAATGTGCTAAGTCATCTCCTAAACCTAAAGCTATCAGAACGTAAGAAGGTTCTAATGAAGCTGATGTGCAAGCACTTCCTGAAGAAACGCCTATATTTTGATTGAATGTCATCATTAAGCCCTCACCTTCTACATGTTTAAATGAAATATTGGTGACGTGAGGCATTCTATTATCAGTATTTCCATTGATATAGCACTCTTCCATATTACTCATAAGTGCTTTCTCCAGACGATCTCTCATTCCTGACAACCTCTTAGCTTCATCTTCCATTTCGTGTTCTGCAAGCTCCGCTGCTTTTCCAAATCCGACTATAGCTGGAACATTAAGAGTACCTGATCTCATCCCTCTCTCATGACCACCGCCATCCATTTGAGATGTAACCTTAACTCTCGGATTTTTTCTATTTACAAATAAAGCACCTACTCCCTTAGGTCCATACATCTTATGACCTGTGAATGCCATCAAATGGACGCCTGTTGCTTTAGGATCTACGGGTATCTTGCCTACTGCCTGAGTAGCATCAGACATAAATAGTATACCTTTCTTAGCGCATAAGTCTCCTATTGCCTTCATAGGTTGTATGACTCCTGTCTCATTATTAGCCCACATGATAGACACAAGAATGGTCTTGTCAGTCATTGCAGCTTCTAATTTATTGAGATCTACTAAGCCATCTGCATTTACATCTAGATAAGTAACCTGACCACCTTGCTTTTCTATTTTTTTACAAGAATCTAGGACAGCCTTATGTTCTGTCTTAAGTGTAATAATGTGATTACCTTTTCTACTGTACATTTCAAAGACTCCCTTAATTGCTAAGTTGTCTCCTTCAGTTGCACCAGAGGTAAATATCACTTCTCTTGGATCTACATTAATTAGACTAGCTATCTGTTCTCTCGCCTTATCTACACCACTCTCTGCAGCCCAGCCAAATGGATGATTTCTACTAGCTGCATTACCGTAATGCTGAGTAAAATAAGGCAACATAGCCTCTACTACTCTAGGATCTGTCGGGGTCGTCGAATTATTGTCTAAATAAATAAGATTATCTGAATTCATAATTAATGTCTAATTGAGTGCAAATATATAGAATATAAAGTCTGAAAATGCTTAATTTAAAGTCTTCCAGATATTTAAAAACAACACGAAACTAAATAAGTTCAAGTGTCAGAAACGTTGGTAAAAGAAGAATATACGTGGGGTCTGCAAGATTACCAAAAATGGTTAGAACGTATAAAAAAAGAACTGAAGTCTGACTCTCTATCAGACAGGGTATTACATATCGATAATGATATAATATATAACCCTTACAAAGAGTATAATGAAGGCACAAATCCTAATATAATAGAAGATTATCCAGCATTATCGATTGGTATTCGATTAGATGTAACAAATGAAATTTCCGATAATAAATATATTCTTAAGTTACTAGTTAATGGCCTCAGAGTTATAAGATTGAATATAGGTCAGGTATGGGATTGGGATCAGCTATTCCAGAATATACATCTGGATCTTATAACACTAATTATTGTGTCATCAGATACAGCAGCTACGGCATCTTTTTCGAAATATATCGAGAAGCATAAAAAAATAGGTACTGTTATCTGTAACGGTGTTCAGATATTATCTAATCAAATAGAATACTTAACATACACCGATTATACTGCGATTTCTAAAACTGATTTATTCCACTGTATTCATCATGATATTTCTGTTAGTAATTCCGATAGTGTATATGTGGAATTACTGATATCTGAGAACTTATTAGAAATCATTCCTCTGATAAGAGCGATAAGGATAGATGCCCAGAAAAGTGGGCCAATCAAGAAGCTATATATATCAGCTTTGATCGATATACTGGATTCATCTGATAATCCTAATCATGCTATCATAAGATCTGGTTCTATTGCGCTGCTTTGTTCTATGGCGGGAATAGATTTCTTATTTTATGATAATGTGGATAGTAATAATGATGGAAATCATCAAAGATTACTACTAAACATCCAAAATATAATGGAATTAGAATCCAGGACTCATCAGGTTAAGGATCCATTGTCAGGTAGTTACATAATAGAAGATCTTACTAATCAATATCTGAACTTAAGAGAAGAAGCTTAAACAAAAAAAAGCCATCCAAAGATGGCTTTTCGAGTTTTGCTTATAAAGTTGGTTTGTCGAATCGTTAATTCTTCTTTTAGTAATCGAATGATTGGTTTTCTGTAGAGGCTCTCTCCACTAATTCGTGATATTCTTCTAATGTAAGTCCATCCATACAGTAATCGATAGGATTGACATGCTTGCCATTTATTCTTACTTCATAATGCAGATGTGGTGCAGTCGATGTACCTGTATTTCCTATGTTACCTATTTTTTGACCTTTTACAACCTTGTCACCTTTTTTTACAATAATCTCGCTCATGTGAGCATATAGAGTAGTGTAGCCAAATCCATGATCAATGGTTACATTATGACCGTATCCTTTCTTTCTTTTTTCTACTTTGGAGACTTTACCATTACCAGTTGCCTGTATTGCAGTTCCTTTCGGGGCAGTAAAGTCAATACCTTTATGAAATTTTCTAACCTTATGCACTGGGTGGATTCTCATGCCATAACCAGACATAGCTCTCATTTTTCTTTTTAACTTATCCTCTTGTACTGGCTTAATAGAAGGTATTGCTAATAATTTCTCTTCTCTTTGCTTAGCTAAATGATAGATAGTGTCGAGCGAGTTCTTTTGTATTTGTAATTTATATTTGAGTTGTTCTACTTTGGATTTGGTATCAGTTATTATTTCTTCTGAGTTCTGGAAGTTAGAGTAGTACTGATCGTTTTCTCTACCTCCAATACCTCCATTCCAAATATCTATATCGATAGGATCTACTCCGAATATAACTCTGTGTACCTCAGCATCTTTGTCTTGAAGATTCTCAAGTTGCGAAGCTATTTTCTCAAAATCTGTGGATATGCTACTAAATTGATATTCCATCTGAGTCAAGTCTCTCTTGATGGCTATCTCTTTTGGTGTTGGGATAATCGTGTATGCAATGGTGTAGAGACCGAAGGCGCAAACTAATACAGTTGCGATAAAACCGAGGCTTTTCAGTAAGCTCCTCTTCCAATTTTTCTCTACTTTCTCGTACTGTAAAGTTTCAGTATTAAAAACGTATTTGTGTTGACTCATGCCTCTTTTAGAATAATAGAATTAGTAGTTTTGTTATAAAGAGAAAAGGCATATGCTCGTTGGGTAAATTTGCGACGCTAAAATAGGATTGTAATCCCAGTAATCAAAATTTATCGTCTCATTATTATTATTTTTAATATATAAAAGTTGCTAATATGTAACTGTATCATATTAAATAAATTGCTGACTAAAAGGCTCTACTTCGAGTTGCTAATTTTTAAAATTCAAAGACATTGTTACCGTATGACGGCTTCAGAAATCAGAAAGACATTTTTAGAGTATTTCAAGGAAAAAGGACATGAAATTGTCAATTCTGCTCCTATAGTTGTAAAGGATGATCCTACATTAATGTTTAATAATGCTGGGATGAATCAGTTCAAGGATTACTTCTTAGGTCATCAAAAGGCAAAATCTCCTCGTATATCGGATACACAAAAATGCTTGAGGGTCTCAGGTAAGCAAAATGATTTAGAAGAAGTAGGCCGAGACTCATATCATCATACGATGTTCGAAATGTTAGGCAATTGGTCATTTGGTGACTACTATAAGGAAGAGGCGATATTTTATGCATGGGATTTATTGACACGTGTATATGGAATCGATAAGGACAGTATTTACATTACAGTATTCGAAGGGGATAAGATAGATGGCACCTCAGCAGATGAAGAAGCTGCAGATATCTGGAAGAAATATATTTCTGCAGATAGGATCTTATATTTTGATAAGAAGGATAACTTCTGGGAGATGGGGGATGTGGGACCATGTGGACCATGCTCTGAGATACATGTAGACTTGCGAGACGATGCTGACAGAAACGCCAAGCCTGGTGTTGATCTTGTCAACATGGATGATCCATTGGTCATAGAAATATGGAATCTTGTATTTATACAATATCAAAGGCTCGCTGATGGTAAACTAATCGAATTGCCAGATAAGCATATCGATACAGGAATGGGTTTTGAGCGATTAACCATGATATTACAAGGCAAAAAATCTAATTACAATTCGGATTTATTCATGCCGTATATAAAAATGCTGGAGACAGATAGTGGAATTAAATACACAGATGATTATAGTGGAGATTCCATGACTGATATTGCTATGAGAGTCATTACTGATCATCTTAGAGCGGTATCATTTACAATAGCAGATGGAGAGATGCCTAGCAACACTGGTGCAGGATATGTCATCCGACGTATATTACGTAGAGCGGTGAGATACAACTATTCTTTTCTTAACCAGAAAGAACCGTATATATATACATTAGTCAATACATTAGCAAAGCAATTTGCTGACGTATTCCCAGAGTTAGATGCTCAGAAAGAATTTGTTGCTAAGGTCATCTTAGAAGAAGAGAAATCATTTTTGAGGACATTAGAAGATGGACTTAAGAGACTCGATACATTGAAAGTGGATGATGGGACACTAAGTGGAAAGGATGCTTTCATTTTGTATGATACTTATGGGTTCCCATTTGACCTGACAAGGTTAATTGCTGAGGAAAAGGGCTGGCGTGTAGACGAGAAGGGATTCGAATCTGCACTTGCGGAACAAAGACAGAGAGGCAGAGCAGATTCAGAAAAGCAAACAGGCGATTGGCAAGTTGTTTTGGATAGTTCAGAAACAGAGTTTTTAGGTTATGATCATACTCAGGTAGAAGGTGTAAAAGTGTTGAAGTATAGAGTTGTAACAGAGAAAGGAACAGACTTTAATCAGATGTTATTGGATAGAACACCTTTTTACCCAGAGGGTGGAGGACAAGTAGGTGATATAGGAACTTTAGACTTTGATGGTGAGATTGTCAATGTGCTCGACACCAAAAAAGAAAATCAGATCATTGTACATTATGTAGATAAAATCCCTAAAAATATAAAGTCAGAAGCGCTCGCTACTATAGATAGTAGCCGAAGAACTCTCATAGAGAATAATCATAGTTGTACCCACCTCATGCATGCAGCACTGCGACAGGTATTAGGCTCCCATGTACAGCAGAAGGGTTCTCTCGTAAAAGATGAATTTCTAAGATTTGATTTTTCTCATTTCGAAAAAATGACTGACGATCAGATTAAAGAAGTAGAGACTATTGTCAATCAAAAAATAAGAGAAAACATACAGCTCGATGAGAAGAGATCTATTGGAATAGAAGAAGCAAAAGAGGCAGGAGCAATGATGTTATTCGGTGAGAAATATGGAGATAAGGTAAGAATGATCACTTTCCAATCAGGTTATTCTACAGAGTTATGTGGAGGTTGTCACGTAGAGAATACGGCATCTATTGGATCATTTAAGATTACTCAGGAGACCGGCATAGCTGCAGGTGTCAGACGTATCACAGCGATTACATCAGTTGCGACAGATAATTATTATGCAGATAAGTTATTGACACTTGCTACTATTAGTGAGCTTATGAAGAATCCAAAAGATCTGGCTAAGGCGATAACTAATATGCAAGAAGAAAATCGTGAATTACAAAAGAAGGTAGATCAGCTCGTAGCTAGTCAGGCAGGTGATATAAAAGAAGATCTAAAAGCAAAAATACAAGAAGTCAATGGGATGAAATTCCTGGCTGAAAGAATCGATCTGACGGATAGTAAAGCAGCCAAAACTTTATTATTTAACTTAGAGAAAGAAGTAGGGAATGCTGTATTCCTCTTAGCATTAGTCGCTAATGAGAAACCGCAACTTATGGTAATGTGTAGCAAGAATATTGTGGAAGAAAAGAGCCTCCATGCAGGTAATGTTGTCAAAGAAATCGCTGCAGAAATTAATGGTGGTGGTGGAGGACAAGCATTCTTTGCAACTGCTGGTGGTAGTAAGATCGAAGGGATAGATAATGCTATCAGTAAGTTCAAAGATCTGGTATCCTGAAATAAAGTAGGACCTAATTGATACCAAAAAATAAGACAGAAAAGAGCCAACCTATCAAAATGTTGCATTACTATTATTGAGTATAAATCTTTTGAATACATGAATAATATCTCACTACAGATCACCTTCATCTTATTGTCAATAATGATGATCGAGACATCTTGTAATAAGAAAATAGTATCTGCAACTATGATAGACCAGAGTAATATAGATCCTAAGTTATATACCAAACATGAATTGTCATCAGAGTATACAAAGGAATTAGAACTGTGGCGAACCAATAGATACAAGAGCATAACGTCACCACAAGGATGGCTCAGTCTCATCGGACTACATTGGCTTCAGGAAGGCAAGAATGTATTAGGTTCTTCTCCAGACAGCGATATACAATTGCCTCACTTTATGCAAGATAGAGTCGGTACGCTAACCTTAGATGGTGATAATGTAAAATTTAGACCCAGAGGAGAAAACTTTATTAATTCTAAAGACAAAGCTAAACCAGATGGTACGCTAACGCATGATGGTAACGGATCACCCACAGTTCTAAGTGAAGGATCACTGCATATGCATATCATCAAGAGAGGCAATAAATATGGACTTAGAGTGAAAAATTCATTGGCTGAAGCTAGATATCAGCTCGAGGAAATTCCTAATTTTTCTGCTGATGCATCTTATATAAGAACCGCTAAGTTCGTTCCTGCTCTATCTAACTCTGACATGGATGTGAATAGTATTATAGGTGTAGATATCAGTTACCAAATAGCGGGTCATCTATTATTCGTTTTTGAGGATACGCTTTATAAATTGGTTGCGTTTGATGGCGGACCAGATTATTTTTTCATATTGATTAAGGACGAGACTGCAGGAGATACCAGCTATGGAGCAGGTAGATTCATAGATGTAAAGAGACCTCAGCAAGGATCAGATTACACACTTCTTGATTTTAATAAAGCTTATAATCCCCCTTGTGCATTTTCAGATTATGCCACATGTCCGCTGCCTCCATTAGAGAATTACCTTCCTTTTTTGGTCTCTGCAGGAGAGAAAAATATAAAAAGTCATTAATTTCCGACCCAAATCCCATAACTTACCGTCTAAATAATGTACTTCAGCTCTACTGTTCTTCTGACATCTACAGAGCGAAAGTATTTCCTCCGCTGATCGACCATCATTCATATTTTATATTTATCTAACACTTAATTATAATTAAGTAGTTATCATCTACTAATCAAAAGGAATGGATAATAAAAAAAAGCAAGACGATTACTTAGGACTAACTGATTATCAAGGTCATAGCAAGAATGAAAAACATAGTGATTTTACTATTTTCTCTAAGGACGGAGAACACTATTTTGCGATGTTAGATAAAAATGGAGATGTAGGGTTAAGGAGCGAAGGATACGGTTCTGAATCGGCAAGAGACAATGGTATAGAGTCAGTTATTAAGAATAGAACAATAGAAGAAAGATTCTCTATCAGTGAGTCACATAAACGTTTTTTCATTTCTCTGAAAGCTGGTAACCATCAAGAAATAGCAAAGTCTGGTGCATTGGCTTCTCAATCAGAAGCAGATTCGTATTTAGCATTTTTATTAGGTAAGTCTAAGTCTTATGGTAAAGCTACGGCTTCTGGAGTTGCAGCAGCTGCTGCAACGACAGCTGTGTCAGGAAGAATAATCAGTGTCAAAAGAAATCAGATAGGAGAGACAAGAAATGTCATCAGCGAAAAGAGAAATCAGATAGGAGAGACAAGGAACCAAATAGGAGAAAATAGAAAGCAAATAGGAGAGACACGTAATCTTGTCAATACTAATCAGCGAGTGACAAAGTATGCTGCAGCTGGAGCAAGCATGGCTGCATTAGGTGCTATGACATTTGCAGAAATGCCAGCATCATTATCGACAGGTGGACCAGCTAAAATCAAAGCTGCTGTACCAGCGAAAGTAGGCGGATGGTGGCCATTATTGTTGTTTTTACTACCTCTATTATTATTTATCAAGTGTCCTCCGGTATTGCCAGCGGCTATAGCATTCAAAGCAGTGCCTATCGTTGTCCCTGTAACGACATGTGACTGTGAGGCATTGACTCATCCGATATTCAAAATTCCAAATGAAGAGCCACCTAAGTCTACAACCATGCTTGGACGTGCTCCAGAATATGGTAATTCTCATGGATTATCGACAGTTCAGTTTTACAATAAGTTGAAAAAAGCATACGATGGTAGTGCAATGGAGAGAACCTTCTTAGATGGTATATTTAAGCAAATGGGTTACGAGAATGGATTTAAAGATGCAACTGCAGATTTATTTACAGAAGTAACAATACCACGAGGGATTAATGCTAATCTCGGAACTAAGAAAACCCACAAGACGGTATATCGTAAGATGATGACTAAAGGCTTAGATAGAGAAGCATTCAGAATAAAAGCATTAAACTATTGTGATTTTCACTTCATGAAGACATGTGGTAACCACATGTACTATAGAGAAAACTGTAAAGTCGAATCATAGAAATAAGTTAACTAATCGAATATAACTTAAGAAGCCCCGACATTGATGTCAGGGCTTTTTTTTAACTCATTTGTATTCTATTCACTTAGATCGGTAGATTTCTCAGTTCAGTTTTGAAGATGCTTTTCAGATTATTAGAAGCATCCATTATCATCATATAATCATTAGGAAATGGTAACGGTGTACTCTTAAGTCGATTAACATTACGAGAGCTTAGTGCTCTTCTATCACCAGAGAATCGACTCGCATAATCTTCGAATACAGCCTCTACACTAATCGGTCTTGCAGTAAGAATCTCACCATCAGTATTATCACGATAGATTAATTCCCCTGTGACAAGGACTGATTTTTCTCTTTTGATTTCAAAAATATATGCATTGACAATATACTTCTTGTCTATCTTAATCTTATTGCCAGAAGAATCTATGACGAAGGTGTCGTCATCATTTCTAAGGTATTCCCATCCATCCGTTATCTCCTTAGAGTCTTCATGCTCTCTAAGTATTTCTCTTTCTGGACTGACATCTATACTTGTCAGTGACAAGGTAGCATCGTAATCATATGTCTTACCGTCATTATTGAGATAGAATGACTTCCAGAGTGTGTTCATGTCCTTTACAGTTATACTTTTGACTTCTCTTAAGAAATCTTCAGGTATAATCTGACCAGAATTATTATCCATGTCAACAAGTATTCTTACTTGACCTCGTTCCAGTGATAATGTCATCATATCACGGCTATCTTTGTAATTGTTGATTCTAGATTGAGCATCTTGGAATGCTCTGTATGCGTCTCTTGCGTGTCTCTTATCGTTAGTATTCTCTGCTAATTGTAGATGTCATTTTCCCTCTTCGTAATAATAAGCAGCAGCTCCTTGTAGTGCTTTGGTTTTTAGCTCCCCAGTTTTTACGAAGTTAAATTTTGCTATATATCCCTCCTTACTGATTAATGGCAGAAATGGAGCTATGCGATTCTGTCTTCTTTCTATATCAGAAGCGAGATCATATATTCTATCCCAATTCTCAGGCTTCTCTACACCATTATAATAATTAATCTGATTCATGTCACGCTGAGTGATTTTAGCAAATGCCTCTTCGAGTCCTTTGACATGCTTAGTCTTTTTGTTTTTCTTCCCAGCTAATTTTTCTGTCGCAAAAATTATAGCTTCGTCATAGTTGCCTTTTTCTACCATCTTATCGATAGATCGACAACTTGTAACGAGAAGAAATAGAGCAGTGGTGTAGAGTAACGTTTTCATAATAGATGTTTTTAGCTTAGATAATCATGTTCTGTTTTTTGTTATAGCTAAGAGTCTATTTTGATACAATAAGTTACAGGAGATGCTACCATTATAAATGCCTTAACGTAGATATTAAAGTAATGTGAAAGGTAGAATGGAAGCTTCAGGAAGAAGGAAATGGATTTTAGGGATTATCAGTTTATTATTACTGATCCTCTATGTCATCTATAATCATCTCTATATTCTTAAGAGCTGAGAATTTCTGAATTTCGAATTTTGAAAACTTCTCGTCTGCACGGAAACCGATACCGAAGCTGGTGTCTCCTATGGATGGCTGATTGATTTTGACATGACGAGAGGTATATATTTCTTCATTACCTTCGTCCCATATGAGCTCGTCGGTTATGAGTTCGTCATTATCTTTGTTGTACAGAACGACATATTTCTGATCTTGATCGCCTCTTATGTATATCTTTTTTTCAGCTTCTTTTCTGACAGCATAGCTTGCTTTCATCCAGCTTGTAACTCTTTTCTTATTGTCTAAAAACTCTACTAGTAAGCCATCAGGAAATTCATCATAAGTTTCTCCTTGGTCTTTATATCTTTTTAGAGTAGGGCTTGTGATCCTTACCTTTACCTCTGCAGAATCACTATATAATATTTCTACATCTTTAGCGATTTCCACAGATAGATTATCCTGTGATGAGAACTTCTTAATATCCTGCTTATCGTTACCGCAAGCCGATAACAACGCTATTATAAATATTAAAACTATGAGAGAGGAGAAATACCTCATCTATTTAAGAACTGTGATGTCATCTGCATAATTAATGACCACACCATCGATGTATCTTATCTTAGCACTCCATACGTATACACCTGAGTCTACTAAGTCTTCGAATACGCCGTCACAAGTTCCTACACGTCCATCCCAGCCTCGCGATGTGTCATTAGGAACGATATCTTTACATATAAATATTAGATTACCCCATCGATCAAATACGCAGAATTCTTCTATCAATTCTGCCTGCGGTCCTAAGCCGATGGAAAAGCTACTATTTTCTGTCTGAGTTGTAGGTGTAATAACATTAGGAACAAAGATTGGCCTAATGATATTAGTGGTCACGGTGACATTATCTGACCTGCTACAACCATTTATATCTGTAACGGTAAAGGTATATACGGTAGTACCAGGAGAGATGACTTCTGGATCTAAGCAATCAGAACAGCTCAAACCATCTGGAGGTGTCCATTCGATAATATCGCCAGGATTCATAGGTGAGTAATCAGCGAATAACTGTCCTGAAAAACCTAAATCTATCGTCAGGTCTACACCGGCGTCAGGTAAGATCGGTGCAGGTTCTTCTATGATAACTTGAGTGGTATCTTGACAGCCTTTTATATCTTGAATGATTACGTCATAAATTCCAGGTACTAATCCATTAAAACTGGTGTTAGGTATGAAAGGACCGTCGTTAACACTATAATTAAAATCTGGTACGCCTCCTAATGGACTGACTGCAATGATGCCATCTCCCTCGCCTGCACAACTCACATCAAATCCCTGAGCTACCAAATCTATCGTAGATGTATCTGCACAACAAGCAGCGATGTCTACTTCCAATATTTTTGTCACTATACATCCTCTACTTGTCTCGACAGTAAGCGCAATACTTTTTTCTCCAAACGATTCGTACTGGATATTATGAGGTCCTTCTCCTGAGAGATTCTGAGGATCTGCACCGACACCAAAGTTCCAAGCATAATTAACAATGGGGTCAGTGAGTGAGCTTGAAGAATTAGTGATTTCTATTCTCTTATCACACTCAAATGCGTCTATGGAAAACAAATCAAAATTTGGTTCTGGACCTAAGAATGTTCCTGTCCCACCAAAGTCAATAGAGAAACCTAAGCCTGACCTTGTAAAATTCATAACCACAAGAGCGTAAGACTTATCTGCTTCCATCTGTATTGCTTCTGCAAAGTTATTGTTTCCATTTTGACAACCTGCAGCTTCTGATATATCTCCATCTCCTGACATTAATCCAGTCGGTCCATTGCATACTTGCCATGTGGGAAAAGGATCTGTATTTCCATTAGAACCATTGGCACCTGAGGCCATACATCTGAGAATCATCTTGCCACTACAATCATCGATTCCATTTGGTAATTCAAATAATGCAAAGTCAATATCATCAGATTCTAATCCAGGAATAAAATTATTAGGTGTCAATGTAAAAGTTAGACTGCCAGGATCATCGCAAGTCCATTTATACCATGCTGAATTAAATTCTTGTGACAAACATTCGTCCATAAATTCATCTAACTCGTTAGGGTCATTACCATTAGTTGTAAGACTCTCTACCTGGAATGGCGACTTGTCACATAAGACTACTGCCGCTTCACAATCTGATTCTGGCGACGGTGGCGCAATAAAGTCATTTATACATAATCTAAATGTACCAGGTGTATTTGTCCCTGACTCTACAAATAAATAATATCGTTGTCCTATAGTGAGATTTCCTACTGTAAATTCATCTTCTAATGTAGCCCTTCCAGGAGAGCAATTTATGTATGTTAGATTACCACAAGCCCCTGTAAAGAGTGCCATCTTAGGATCTTGTAGAGTACCAATTGACCCACCGCTAAATACTTGGCAGATTACTGCAGGTTCTGTCGGCACGAACGAAAACCAGACTCCATTGGAATTATTGATAAAACAATTATTTGTAAATGGTGGATCTGGATTGGCTTCTAAATTTGAATATTCCTCATTGTCTGAGCAATAATTATCTACACTTGGAATATTAATAGCATTTTCGCAATCATCATTGAGCGCTTGTGATGATAATATACAAGCTACAAAGAGCAATATGATGGTTATTAGATATCTCATTTCTTACTTAAATCAACGCTATTCTTTACTGAAAGGTTTGGCTATGCTAGTTGTAAACAATAAATATGAACGTAATATTATTAGTTTTCGATTATATGTCGTCATTTAGGAATAATTTAATCATAATTATGAGCTTAAAGAGCAATAGCAATCTCAATTCACAACTACAAAATACGAAATGCTTTATATAGTACCCACACCGATTGGTAATATGGAGGACATCACTCTGAGAGCTGTCCGTATACTGAGTGAAGTAGATGTCATACTGGCTGAAGATACTCGGACGTCTGGTAAGCTTCTTAAGCATCACGAGATTAAGACACCGTTGCAGTCATTCCATGCACACAATGAGCATGGGAAATTAGATTATGTCATGCAGCAGTTAACTGAGGGTAAAAATATGGCCCTCATTAGTGATGCAGGTACGCCAGGTATTTCAGATCCAGGATTCCTCTTGACAAGATCTTGCGTTACGAATGGTATCCAAATATCATGTCTTCCTGGGCCAACTGCTGTGATTCCTGCTATCGTAATGTCGGGTCTGCCGTGTGATCGTTTTTTCTTCGAAGGATTCTTGCCGCATAAGAAAGGGAAGAAAACTAGAATCGAATATTTATTATCTCTTAAAGAAACTTTCGCATTCTACGAATCACCATACCGAGTTGTCAAATCACTCAAGATGATACAGAAGCTGTCTACAGTTACACGTCAGGCAGCAGCTTGCAGAGAAATATCAAAGCTATATGAGGAGTGTATCACAGGAACAATAGAGGAGATCATTGAAAAATTAGAAGCCAAAACTCAAGTAAAAGGAGAATTTGTAGTTGTGGTACAAGGTCATAGATCTTAACCAACAGTCTATCGATTCGGCAAAACTGACTTAGGTACTCGCTGATTTCTCTATAATCAGAGCTAAATAGTGACCACTATTTCAGATTAAGGTCTAATATTAGGCAGACTTAAGGCAAAAATTCCTTAAAATTGCCCTATGTTAAAGAGCTAATGCAGCTTTATTAGCATAGCCAAGTAGATAGAAAGATAAAAGGTACAGCATTATAATGCCAGAAACAAAACCTAAGCACGTTGTTCTCATTGTCGCAGACAGTTTGAGATACGACTCTGTATATAAGAGTGGAGGCATAGGTGTACCTTATATGGAAAAGCATGCAACGCAATTTACCAATGCAAGTTCTCCAGCTTGCTGGACACTTCCAGCAACGGCAAGTATATTTACAGGAGAGTTTCCACACAAGCATTCTGCAACAACTCAGACTAGAAAACTCAATGAAGATTCTGTCACATTAGCACAGATATTGAAGTCTAAGGGTTACCATACGTATCAGATTACTTCTAATGTAGCGACGACTGAGATTTTCGGTTTAGATAAGGGTTTTGATCAGGTACTGAAGACATGGGAACTGGCGGAGCAGAAAGGACTTAAGATCTCTCAGTTGTTCATGCTGTTAGGAAAGCATAGAATTAGAAAAAAGTTATTCTCTAAGGATGCCATATCAGATAAGTTGTCTGAAGATTTTAAGGCGGCAAGTGTATGGTTCAGAAGTTTCTATAAGTTGATGTTTGATCATGCTAATCATATTGTGAAAAAGCATGAAGAGAAAGGTGAGAAAGCATTTGTATTTATAAATCTGATGGAGACACATTTTCCCTATCATATTGATACGGAATTCAAATTATCAAGTAGTAATCCGATCAAAAAATTATCAGAATTGATGACATTGTTTAGTGTTATCAATCAAACTTTCCTGATTAAGGAAAATTCTATCCCGCAGCAAAAGAAATTGGAGACTGTTAAGTCTCGACAAGCTAAAAGTTGGGATCTTATTAGGACAGACTTAGATGAGTTTGTCAGGTCTTTGCATGAGGATAAGGAGAACTTAGTCATCTTTACCTCAGACCATGGAGAGAATTTTGGTGATCAGGATTGGGTCTATCATTTCTCTAATGTCACAGATGCCTGTACTCGTGTTCCTATATTTTGGCTCGATCACAATGGTATCGATCCAGGTATCAGAGATCACAAGACGAGCTCCAGATTATTATTCCACACTATAGCTAAGAAGGTAGGGTATACTGGTATGAATGGCCACGATATATTCACTCATAATATACATAGCATTCCGATCTCGCAGAGTTACTGGTATAACCATCACGGTAAGACTCTAGATAGATATAAGTATAATCAGTTTTGCTTTCATTATGAAGGCATGAGATATCTTAAGAAGAATGGCTCATGGGCCTCTGCCGAGGCAACTCAATATAATAATGGTCAGAAAGAATTACCATTCGAGAATCTCAGTCATGGTGTCAATCCCATAGAGGAAATTGTCAAAGATACAGAGGCTCAGAAATATCTACGTCAGCAACTTGAGGAGTTTTTACTTTTCGAAAAGAAGATACAGTAGTAGAAAGAGGCAATTATGTTTTGTACAATTGCCACATTTCTAAAAGAAATCTCCAAATTATTTCGTCGAATTCTCATGACAAAGGACTTATCCTCTGTCTAAAATATGACAATAGACTGGAGTTGTCGACTTACCAATACGCATATCCAATTAACTTAATTACTATTTCTCCTATATGTGTATGTAACGATTACCAGTAGCACCTAGTGCTGCCTCTTTAATAGCTTCAGTATAAGTAGGGTGGGGATGTGATATCCTCGCCATATCTTCAGCTGATGCTCGGAATTCCATTAATGCTACTGCTTCCATGATAAGATCTGCTGCTCTGGCGCCTACCATATGTACACCTAATATCTCATCGGTATCTTTATGTGCAATTACTTTTATAAGTCCTTCTGTATCTGTACTGGCTCTGGCTCTACCGAGCGCTTTCATAGGGAATTTTCCGACTTTATATTCTATCCCGGCTTCCTTAAGTTGCTCTTCTGTCTTACCCACTACTGACAGTTCTGGCCAAGTATATACAACACCTGGGATCAGGTTATAATCGATGTGTGGCTTCTCTCCAGACATATGCTCTGCGACATAGATTCCTTCTTCCTCCGCCTTATGAGCTAACATGGCACCCTTAACGACATCACCTATGGCGTATATGTTAGGGACATTGGTTTGGAGGTGATCGTTAGTGGCTATTCTGCCTCTGTCATCACTTTCCACACCTGCAGCTTCTAAGCCTAACTTATCTGTATAAGGTCTTCTTCCGATCGCTATCAAACAATAATCTGCTTTGATTTCTTGTATGTCTTCTGTGTCCTTTTTCTTGTAAGATACGGTGGCAGTTTTAGAAGTTGCTTTTACACCAGTCACTGCGTGTCCTAAGTGGAAATTAATGCCGATTTTCTTCAGTGATCTACGGAGGTCTTTACTGACATCTTTATCCATACCGTTAAGTATTCTGTCTTGGAATTCTATGACGTCTACTTGCGTTCCTATTCGTGCATATACACTTCCTAATTCGAGGCCAATAACACCTGCACCTATTATGACCATTTTTTTAGGGATGGACGTTATGTTAAGTGCTTCTGTAGATGTGATGACTCTCTTCTTGTCGTAATTAAATGATTCCGGTGTAATCGGCTTTGACCCAGTAGCAATGATTGCTTTATCAAATTCTAATTCTGTGACTTTACCATCATTATCTACTGATAACTTATTAGCTGATAAGAAACTACCATGGCCAGTATGTACATCTATTTTATTTTTCTTCATCAGGTACGCCACTCCGTCACAAGTCTGACTGACAACAGAGTTTTTTCTCTCTATCATCTGTTTCATATCTACCTTGAGAGATTTTAGTTGTATGCCGTGATCTGTAAACTTATGAGCGGCATTGTGATAATGCTCAGAAGAATCTAAGAGTGCCTTAGATGGTATGCAGCCTACATTAAGACATGTGCCACCTAATGTATTATATCTCTCTACTATAGCTGTCTTAAGACCTAATTGGGCACATCTAATAGCTGCAACATATCCGCCAGGACCGGAGCCTATGACGACGACATCGTATTTCATTTTTTATGTTTTTATCTTTTCTTACTTAGTCTCTCTTATCCCATTCTTGATCACGATTTTTATCGCGACCTTTGTTTGTTGGTTTAATATCAGAGTTTCGATTTTCTGGGCCTTTACTTTTATTGTCCTGCTTTTTCTGAGGACCTTTATTCTGTTCTTTTTTAGGACCTCTACTATCTGGACCTTTTTCAGATCCTTTACCTGGCCCTTTATTAGGACCTCGGTTATCAGACTTTGGACGGTTTCTATTTTTATTTTTTCTTGGCGGTCTATTACCAGTTTTTGGCTTATCAGATGATGGCTTACCATCCGCTGATCTATTAGATCCTTCTCCATCTTTTCTTTTGGATTGACCACCTCCAGAATTTGACTTCCCTTTAGGTCCTCGCCTGTCTCCACTTGGTCTTCTACCTGATTTGTTGCCAGATCTATGGTTTGGCTTTCTTTTCTTCTTTCTTCTTTTTAATTCAGGTAATTCTATCTCACCAGTTACATCTGCAAATTCTAATTCTATATCTTCTTCCTTAATAACAACTACTTCTTTGAATGAGTTGATATTTTCTATCGCTACTCCTTTCTTATTGAGTTCTTGTATTTTTTTGACTTTCTCTATTGTCAATGCAACTAGTGGTCCTCTGATATTATCTTTTTGTACAGCATAGTACATGATACCCTTAAAGATGTCCGTCTTAACAAGTGTTGCTCTACCATTGGCGATATTCAGAACGTCTGCACGTTTTGGAAACTCCTTTAGAGCATCGATGTATGTGTCTAATTCATAATTAAGACAACACTTCAGTCTTCCACACTGTCCAGTGAGCTTAGTCTGATTGATGGCTAAGTTCTGGTACCTTGCAGCTACTGTGGTTACAGTCTGGAAGTCTGACTTCCAAGTAGAGCAACATAGCTCTCGACCACATGTTCCGATACCACCGATTAGTGAAGATTCCTGCCTGGAACCTATTTGTTTCATTTCTATCTTGACACGGAATTCTTTGGCAAACATTCTGACTAACTCTCTGAAGTCTACTCGACCATCAGCTGTATAATAGAATGTCGCCTTGCGCTTATCACCTTGATATTCCACATCACCGACCTTCATGTCAATATCTAATGTACGGGTGATGGCTCTTGCTCTGATTAATGCTTTCTTTTCTGCAGATCTCGCTTCGTCGAGTTTCTCTAAGTCTCTTCTATTAGCGATTCTTATAATCTTATGGATGACTTTACCTTCGTCAAATTTGACTTTCTTCATTTGTAATCTGACGAGATCTCCAGATAAGGAAATTCTTCCCACGTCATAGCCATTAGAACTTTCTACCACGACCATATCTCCCGTGATAGCATTGGTATATTCTGGGTTAAAGAAGAATGATTTTCTATTACCTTTCTTAAATGATATCTCGACGATACCATAGGCCATAGGATCTTGAAGATCCAGAGTTGTCAGCCAGTCATAAGTATTTTTCTTATTGCAACTTCCACTCGAACAATGTCCTTTATCTCCACATCCCTGAGGGACTCCATTTTTAGTTACTGAACACGATGCACATCCCATCTTATCTTATATTTATATCAAAATGTCAATGATCGCAGATTATCAATTTTCCTCATGGATATTTGATTTCTTATCTACTCTTTTGACATTCATCACTTTACTAAATTAAAATCTAAGAAAATCAACTAATATTCGGTTGTTTCCTTACTTGGTCACTAAGTTATTGACTTCTGCTTTCAAAATTGCACTAATTTCGAAACTCATGCTCATCAATAATATCTTTAAAGATAAATTTCTTCTGATATATGAGCTTGATCTGGTCATTATTTCTTGTAAATCTCCTATTTTATTGGTGTCTAAGAGCTTTTGCAACTTTAACACTACAGATTTTTCCTCTTCTGTCAGTTTGACGTTTTCTAATGAGGATTGATTAAGGCTCTGATGCATCTCTCGTAAGAAATGTAGTCCATAAGATAGAAACTTGATAATATCTTGCTTTCCATTCTTAATAAGTCCATCGATAAATTGTGTAAGCTCCTCAGGGTCAGACTTATAAGCACATCTAAGCCAATGAAGGAGATCCTCAGAATAATTCATCTGAGACTCATCTATCGATTGTATGGCTTGTCTTAGATTGCCATCTGCCAGATGCACTAATTCCTCTATATCAGAGCCCTTGAGCTCACTATGAGCCTTGACATATGCTTCTATATCTGAATCATCAAATGGTGGCACAAGTATACTCTGGCATCTTGATCTTATAGTATTAAGGATAGAATTCTGATTATTGAGTATCAATATGATAATTGTATTATCTGATGGCTCTTCTATCAGTTTTAATATCCGATTCCCTTCCTTACCTAAATAATCAGCCTGCCATATGATCTGTATCTTATAATCTGCTTCGTAAGTCTTAAGTCCTAAAAATTTAATGATATGATTACATTCAGCGACATTGATATTAGCTTGCTTATCTACGGCTCCTAAGTGAGACAACCAGTCACTAATGTTACCATATGGTTGCTCTTCTAAGAACACACGCCACTCTGGTAAGAAATGATTACTGATTGTATCCTTACGTAAGAACTTATCTTTCTTGATCACTGGAAATGAAAAGTGAATATCCGGATGACTATTTTTCATTGCCTTGATGCATGAGGAACATGTCCCACAGGCTACCCCATCTTGTCTATTCCTACATTGTATGAGAGTTGCCAGTCCGAGGGCTAATGCCAGCTTACCATATCCATCTCCTCCTGTCATCATGATGGCATGCGGCAATCTATTAGATTCTATAAGTTTTAGGAAGTATTCCTTAACGGATTGGTGTCCTGGTATTTGACTTAATAGCATATTATACTGATAACTATGTTAGCGACCACAAGTTACGGATATCTGATGGACTGCCTTATTGTCGCGAGAGATTAAAACATAGAAATCTTTAAAAAATGCCTAGCTCATTAGAATTAACATTTTAATTGAAGAAAGCAATTCATAATATGCATCTACAGAAGGGCTCATGTAGGTGACCATTTTCACAATATAAAAAACCTATATCCATTTCTTGTGTTCTTATTACTTTTGAGTCAAAGAAGAAACTATGAGAATATCCATCTATAGAAGAGCACACTTTAATGCGGCACATCGATTGCATACGCCATCATGGTCAGACGAAAAGAATAAGGAGGTGTACGGCAAGTGCAATAACCCCAATTACCATGGTCATAACTATGATCTGGAAGTAAGACTATCCGGAGAAATAGATCCCGTCACTGGCTATCTATATGATCTTTCTGATCTAGCCACGGTTATCAAGACGGAAGTCGAAGATCGCTACGATCATAAAAATCTCAATCTGGATTGTCCAGAGTTTAAGGATCAGAATCCTACTGCAGAGCTGATTTGCTATGAGATCTACAAGATTCTGCGTAAGCATATCGATGAAAAGTTAGACATAGGCGTCAAACTATGGGAGACACCACGAAATTATGTGGAGTATCCTGCGAGGTAAACACTAATTATGATGCTGCTTTTTTCTTCATTGCGCTAATAAATAATGTGACCACTCTGTGGTCATTGGTGGTGTCTGTCGACTTATTTATTCTAACATAATTTGACCGCTCTGCGGTCATTGTTTTTTGTCTGTTTATATCCTCGTTAGCTTATTAGGATTACTCATGGATCACCTAGATGATTTTCTCACTCATCAGTCTTACATAAGGCTTATGAATGAGGCATGTATTGACCATAGATAGATCATAATGTTTTTGAATTAGATGCTGCATCTTTTTCTGACCCCAGAGGGGTCAAAGTATGTTCGGATAAAGTGTTGTATTTCATACTGACCCCAGTGGGGTCACACTATCTATTCTGGATTATTTTCTTTTCATAATTCCATTATCAGAAATTATTTATTAATTTAAGATTATGGCTAACACCTATAGAGAGGTATATCTACAGATTGTATTTGCTGTAAAAAACAGAAAAGCACTTTTAGCAAAATCTTGGCGGTCTGATATCTTTAAATACATCGCAGGCATTATAAATCAAAGGGGTCATTATTCCTTAGCTGTCAATGGTGTAGAGGATCATATTCATATCTTTTTTGACTACAGTGGAAAAGAACTTGTGCAAGATCTTGTCCGGGAAATAAAGAAATCTTCTAATGCCTATATTAAGGACAACAACTTATGTGCTCACCATTTTGAATGGCAATCTGGTTATGGTGAATTCTCTCATGGATATCGAGAAAAAGATATCATCATAAAATATATAACCAACCAAGAAGAACACCATCGTAAGAAAACATTTCGTGAGGAATATCTGGCTTTCCTTCGATCGTATGACATTGATTATAATGAAACTTTTTTGTTTGATTTTATAATATGATGTGTGACCGCTCTGCGGTCATTGATGGTGTCTGTCGACTTGTTTTTTTCTAACATAGTTTGACCGCTCTGCGGTCATTTGTGCTTTCTGTTGATTTATTTTTCTGACAGTAATTTAACTATTCTTCGATCATTGTCGAGATCTGTTGATTTTTTTGTTAACATAGTTTGACCTCAGAGAGATCATAATATATATGAAATAGAGTGCTGTATTGCATGCTGACCCCAGAGGGGTCACAATTCTTACAAATATTTTTTTTTACAAATCACTGATGCCTTGTCAGATGGATAATCTTACGATATCGAATCATTAAATCTTAAATTCCTGACCCAGCTCTGGAATTACAATCTTTCCGAAACCTGCATTTTGGAGATATTTCTTAAATTTTTGTTGTGGCTTATATTCACCATGGGTTAGGAATATTTTCTTCACCTTTTTCTTTTGGTTACTTAGGAAGTCGAGCATTTCTTTTCTATCTGCATGTGCAGAGAACGAGTCCATTGTCTTTATGGTTGCCTTTACTTTCTTAGTATCTCCGAATAATCTAATCTCATCTACCCCTGTCTTAAGCACAGCTCCTGGGGTACCTGGTGAGCAGTAGCCTACAATGAGAATTGTATTCTTAGGATTCTCTACATTATTATATAGGTGATGCTTCACTCTACCCGCATTCATCATGCCGCTGGAGCTGATTATGATGCATGGTTTCTTACTTTGGTTGAGATTCTTAGAACGATTGACATCGCGGATGTAAGTCAGACTATTAAATCCAAATGGATCTGGATCGCTTAGCATATACTCATACAAGTCATCATCATAACACTCAGGATGAGCGCCGTATATGGCTGTAGCGTTCACTGCTAATGGACTGTCTACATATACTGGAATGTCTGGAAGCAGTCCAGCATTCTCTAATCTATCTAATGTATATACAATCTCTTGCGTACGCCCTATGCTAAATGCTGGTATAATCAGCTTTCCTTTGTTGACTATGCAAGCTTCATTAACAATCTCTAAAAAACGATCTGATTGCTTCGGTGGTGACTCATGATCTCTATCTCCGTAAGTAGACTCACAGATTAGGTAATCACACTTCGGCATCCTCACAGGATCTCTAAGTATCGGTCTATCAGGTCTACCGATATCACCGGTAAATCCGAAGTAAACCCATTTTTTATTCTTCTTGATTCTTAGTGTAACACTTGCACTTCCTAATATATGACCCTGGTCTCTAAAGCATACTTCTACACCTTTAGTTATTCTGATCCATTTGTCATAAGTATGTCCTGCGAATAGATCCATTGCCGCTGGTACATCTTCTGCGGAATACAATGGTACTCTGAAGTCTTTATTTTTCTTCTTTCTCTTTTTTCGCAGTTTCTGATTGTACCACTGTACATCTCTCTCTTGTATTCTCGCAGAATCTGCAAGCATAATAGCACATAAGCTACGTGTTGCATGTGTGCAATGTATGGTTCCTGAGAATCCATCTTTGACAAGTTGCGGGACCCTTCCTGTGTGATCGATATGTGCATGAGATAATATTAATGCATCTACGGAATTAGGATCAAAATACCATTTGTTATTGATATCCCATATGTCTTTTCCCTTACCTTGGGCAAGTCCGCAATCCAATAAGATGCGATATCCATTATCGAGAGTCAGTAAGTGAGAACTCCCTGTGACCATCCTTGCTGCACCTGCAAATTTTATATCCATATTATTCTTGTTGCTATTTATGAGATTGCAATTTATGCATTTTGAACGTCTATGACACAAATAATTAAGACCCTCAGGCAGATGACTAAAAGATTTGCTATTGGATCGTTTCAGTTATTACAAAAGACCTAAGCATAGTAAAAGCTCCCAATATGTGATTGACTCAATAAATTATCATAATTTACCATTATTAAATAAATCATCTATGAAACTTCTTTTTAAATTATTGATAATCATATCATTAGCTACTTGCAGTCAATCATATGCTCAGGTAGATATTGGCAAGAACGAAAGTCAAGCCGTCATATTGACACTCGATGATGGGAGCGTTATATACGGTATTATTACTGAGAGGACGGACTTTGAGGTGACTGTACAGTCGGCTTCTCTTGGCAGTGTAGTCATCCCGATTGCTTCCGTAACCAATACTAAGTACATAGATGATGTCAGAAATTACATCTATGATAATGATGGAAATCCTGTGGATTTCCATAACAGTACTCACTATTTTTTGTTTCCATCTGGATATGGATTAAAGAAAGGTCAGAGCTACTATGAGAATATAGGAGTATTTTTTAACACTGTATCTTACGGTGTATCGGATAATTTTTCTATTTCAGCTGGCGCAGAAGTTATTAGTTTATTGTTTGGAATAGGTACTCCTGGAATGTATATCTCTCCTAAGCTGACGATACCATTTGGTAACCAGAAAGGCGCCTTTGGGATTAATGCAACAGCTATTGTATTGCCGTCAAATAATTTTGATGGATTTTCTTTCTTATCAGGTTCTGCTACATTTGGGTCACGTAATAATAATATCACAATTGGTACAGGAGCAGGCTTTAATTTTGAAGGAGGCATCACAGATGAAGTCATACCTTTTACAGTAGGATTCATGAAAAGATTAGGACCTAAATTGAGCTTTATATCTGAAAACTGGGTTTTCGCCTATGACGATTTTACCGAAGCAGAAGGCATTATTTCAGCTGGTCTGAGAGTACACTTTAAGAATGTCGGTGGAGCATTTAACTTTGGACTATTCAGACCTATAGCAGATATAGGACCATTTATAGGTCTTCCATTTATATCCGCAACAGTGCCGTTAGGACTATAAGTCCGTATCGCCAAATAAGTAATTTCGTTATAGTCCTATGCCAGATTCTTCCAGTCAGCTTCTGCCTGATAATCTACAATGATTTCTGGAGTTAAGATGCATTTCATTTTAGTAATTAATTGCTTAATTCTCTTGGCTAAGAATAGATTAGCCTGCAATATCAGATCTTGATTGTAACCGCTCTTTGACAGATCGGCAATAAGGTATAGACTGAATAATGATGCATATATTTCTCCGAAAGTGTGAAGCTTTCTTTGGTCTCCTTTTGGTGGTAACTTTACGGCACTTAGTAATGTAAGGCATGGCTGGTAAGCAAATTCTGGATATTCTGCAGAGATGAATGCTAAGTAGTTATCTGTCTTAGCTTTGAGCATTTTCTTATTGATAGCCTCACCGATCTGAATGTAAAGGATGTCATTAGATCCTTCGAATATTTGGAACGGTCTACTATCCATTATGGCTCTACCTGCTATATCGTCTTTTATATAACCGTTGCCACCTTTGAGCTGTACAAGGGACTGCGCTGACTCTTGCATTAGGTCTGTCAATAATGTCTTCACACAATTAGCTTCTAAGCTCATCATCGCCAGATCATTTTCTAATTGCGTCGTCTTACTTGCATAATAACACATAGCATTATTAATGGTGTAAGCGGCTTGCATGCCTGCTAACCTTTCTCTCACCTTATCATATTCTATGAGTGACTTGTTGCTTACTTTCCTTTCTTGGCAGTGTCGTAACCCTTCGTCTAATAATCTCTGATGAAAACCCATTCCCATTCCTGAGAATTGTATTCTGGATCTATGTAGACAGTTAAGCATCATCTTGATACCTGTAGATGGCTTATTGAATTTTTGGTGTACTGGTAGCTTTATATCTAATTCATTACGACCGTAAGTTATAATTTCTAAGCCTCCTGTATTATAATATTCAGGAACATATATTTTCTGATCAGGATTATTATTGTCATTTATAAAAAAGTCAATATCTCTTCCTAATCCTCCATCTGCTTTAAGCTCTCTACAAGTGATCACCCAGTGATCTGCGATGCCTGTAAGACCACCCCAGTGTTTCTCTCCTTGTATATGGAAGTGATCACTATGGGGAGTGGATTGCGTCTTCATATTCAATGCATCACTGCCATAGCCAGGTTCCGTAATCATAAGACCACCGACAGCTTTTTCATGACATACCTTAGGTAGTATCTCAGCTTTTGCCTGATCAGTTCCATACTTCTCTAATGGCTGTATGAATAAGGCCCAATTAATACCATAGACAAGTGTCAACTGCAGAGATTCGTATGATGCTAATTGTAGAAGAGAGAGGCTCTCCTTAATATCACCACCGAAGCCTCCATGTTCCTTAGACACAAATATTCTAAATGGATCCGCTTCTAAGGTAGACTTGATGTAAGCTTTCTTTTTCTCTGTTGCATCTACGGGGAAGTCTTTAATGTCAAAGTCCTTAGATCCTTTTTTTAATATATCAGCCGTCTTCTTGAGACAATCTTGCACATTTTCTGTTTGCTGAGTTTTCGTGTTTTGCATATTATTATTTCTTACAGAATAGTTGGTTCTTATGTTATCGATTCCACAATTTGAATAAGCCAATATCGTATAACTTAGACAAAAAGCAATCAGAAAGCCAAATTATAACTTTTTTAATACTATATGGTTGCAAAAAATCTCAGTATCTAGCAAAATTAGTATTGGCCTGATGCGGATTGGTACAAATTATTGCTTGATTTGTTATTCTTATTAATACCTATATAAATGCTAAGGCTTACTACTTTAGGGGTGTAAATTATTCCGATGGGCAATGCTGCCAATATTATCTATTATCTCATCTTTCTGATCCTATTATCAGGCTGCCATGATAATCCTATTAGTAGCCCTAATAAATTCTGCGGCTTATTAGATAATGCATACACGTCTAAATATCCTGAATTAAAAGAAGTGGATTCTTTATCCTTATCCTTTAAGACACAGGACGCGATAGATGGTTATCAGCAGCTGATGGCATCCTCTCCCATAGATTCCGTTAGAAGATATGCAGCCACTCAATTAAGTGAAATGAAACATCAGCACGAGTTTCTGTATCATGAAATTGAGGATGTGGATAGTAGTTATATTATAGATGAGTTGAGTTTTTATAGAACGCTTAGGCTTAAGCCAATTTCCATAAGAGTTCCTGAGCTACTAGAACAGCTTAAAGAATCAAATTATCTCTCTGATAGTCTAAAGATTATGACCCAGCTGAGTATCGCCGCTGACCAATCGGGAGCCAACGATGATGAAGTAATGGAGGAATGGATAAAAACCGCTTTTGATATAATAGTTAATTGCCCTAATTATACTGCTCTACATCATGCCATCTATATGCAAATGATAGAAGTCAAAGGCTATTCTCGACAAAATTTATTAGGGGTAGGTATAGCTAATGATGCCTTAGAATCACTAGGCCGATTGGACCCTCTGGATATTAGATATCGTGCAGAGACCATGCTCAAAAGGGCTTATGCATTAGCAAGATCTGGGCAGTATAATGAAGCTTGTGTCAAAGAATGCCTCAAAATCCAAGAACTGATTCCGGAAGATTGTAATCCATTACATGTGAGATCTATTGGGTGTGAAATGTATGCCTATCACTTTCTATATGATTCCGTGAGTTACAAAAGTAGCAATGAAAAACTACTTCATGTAAGACAGAATTGTCCTAATAATCTTGTAAACATAGATCGGGTAATCTCGCAAATTTATTTCTACAAAGGTGATTATGAGAAATCGCTTGATCATGGATTATTAGCTAAGACATTCGAAGAGAATAACATATTTAGAACAGAAGCACAATATGAGACGATCCTGTATGTATTGAGTCTATGCTCGCAAAATCTTAAAGATTTTGACGGTGCCTTGGACTATTACTATAGGAATAAGAAAATACCAAATGTTGATAATTACGATGTCTTTGAATTTTTACAGCATTATGACAGCCCTAACAGTTTCGTTATGATGTTACGATTTGCCGAGATACATTATGCAAAGTGGCAGGAGCGAAATTCTTTAGAAGATCTGAATAATACAATCTTGTTGCTCAGACAAGCAGAGAAGAATATGAATAGCCAACTGACTACGATCGATGAGAATGCTTTGCTGAGATTTTTTAATTATCAGAATTCTATCTATGAACAATTGTCCATAGCATATAGAGATAAATTTCGAATGACAGGAACAATAAATTATAAAGAAGAGATTGTAGAAAACTTATCTAAGAAAAAGAACTTATTGCTTCAAAGAGAAATATCAATGAAGGCAGATGGGAGGTACATCACCGATGAATTAAAAAAGAAAAGAAAACAATTAATTAGGGAAGCAGAATCTGTAAAACTAAAAGGTATAGTAGATAATCAAGAATTGTCAAAAGTATTATGGAAGATGGCAGAAGTGACACAAGAGGTCTCTCGCTCTTATGGAAAGAATAATATAGATGCACTAAAGCTAAAAGATCGACTAAGCACAGAAGAAATCAAGAACTCACTCGATCCAAATACCTGTATGATCTCTTATTATATTATAGAAGACGAATTGGCAATTGTCTACTACGAAAATGAGGAGATAGAAATATACTATGAATCTATTAATCAGGATTTCTTATCGGATATAAAAGCAGTCGGAGAACTTCAGTCCGATGTATTCCGGTCTGATATTAATGACTATCAGACCTTATCTTACAGAGTATTCAGTAAATTATTTCCCGATGGACTATATCAAAAGTGCAAAGAAAGGATTGTAGTTATTCCTGATGGAGATCTTAATTATATTAATATGGAAGCTTTAGTACATCGTGTAAAAAAAGATGTATCAGAGTATTCCGATCTGAGTTACATATTATACGATCGTGAGATTAATTATCTGCCTAGCGATCAATTAATAGAGAATTGCAAAGATGAAATAGGCATTAATCAAACGACATCTGCAGATGTATTTTCGTTTTCTGACGATAAGACAATAGACGCCCCGAAGCAAACATACCTTAGTGAGTTGCCTTTCGCAATAAAGGAAAATGATCTAATAATGAATTACTTTACTGCAGCTAACAGTTACACTGGGGCCGATGCGACTAAGGAGAATTTCGTACAAGCATTGTCATCTAACGATGGTTACATTCATGTCTCTACTCATGGCAATAGTGGTACTGCCGCAGATAATCAACTGAAGCTTTATTTTAGAAATTCAGATCTTACCCTGGATAGTCTACAAGCTTACGAATTACTCGATATCGAAAGTGATGTTGCATTAATATTTCTTAGCAGCTGCCAATCGGGTACAGGTCATCTGATCGATGTGGAAGGTGTGTATGATCTTAAGCGCTACTTTCTGCAGTCTGGTGTGAGGCGTATAGTGTCTTCTATATGGAATGTAGATGATTATACCTCTCAGCAAATGACAGATTTTTTATTACAAAATAATTTCAATCTTCGAAAAGCCAAGCTTCAATTCTTAGAAGAGAATGCCAAGCGGAGTCACCCTTATTATTGGTCTGGGTTTGTGTATTGATAAGGAGTATCAATCATCACTCATTATCGTTACTAACTTGCAACTATTCCTATCATTTGGATCCATGCATAATTTTAGACTTGTAAGAATCTTAAATGTATCGTACCTTGAATGAACCTCTGATAATTCATCGTCTGTACCAGTATAGAGATAACCATCATTGATCAAACTAATAATATTTTCCTTTATTTCAGAATTTAATTTGTAATAAGTTGGTGTCGGTGGGATTATTGCATTTGGTGGATAATCATATTCACAATGCATTGCCATAGCGACAGGTATATATGTTTCGGATTTGTCATTTTTATCTCGATCTGATATAAAGGTTTTTAATAATTTTTTTTCACCTGATTCACTACTGAAATATAATCCTGGCCCACAACCACGTGTTCCTAACATTGCCATTTCCTCCGTAAGCTGAATCTTTATAGGAGGATCATATTCTGGCACACTCTTTTGCATTAGTGTGAAATTCTTGTGGTCATTACCATAGTTGCTTAAAAGAAATTCACAGATATTAACTTTAACACCGAAATTTTCTCCATCTACATGATAAATTAGGCTATCCTTTTCATCTACCTTTAATATAAAAGGAAAAATGTCGATGCCATAATTCAAATTTTCACCCTCTGAACCTACTCCGAGATAAGGAAACGATTCTATGTAATGATTTACATGTGGACAATTAGAGTCAGTCTTTTTGCTATGATGCGCAAGGTTATCTTTTTTCAGAATCTTATTTTTCGAGCTGCAAGAGTAAAGAAATGCAATGCTCAATAGTAGTGCTAAAATTCGCATAACTAATAAGGTTTTTCGTAGGTTTTATAAAATGGAAGTTCTAATATTTCTTTTGCTTTATTTTCTTCGCCGCTGTACCATTGGCTAATGCCTAAGTAATATAATGCAAGGGTGTCTCTCTCATTATCCCACAAGTTCTTAAGTAATGGCTTTGCATCGCGGAAGTCTCTCAGGACATAGTTATTATAAGCCATCTGTTGATCATCTGTCAGCAATTGTTTTTTCTGTGATGATCGGATGGTCTCATGTCTGATGTAGGGTTCCAGTTCTGCAACTGGCATCACGATTTCATTATTTTTTTTCATGATCTTGCCAGCAGTCATTCCTATGAGAAAAAGTAATATAGCTGCAATTGCAATTCTGATATATGGGAATCTTTTCTTCTTCCTTTCGGTAATATTAGATTCCGGCTCTTGTTCTGTCGCTATGCCGTCGTCCTCGCTGATGTTAGATTCTATAGTTCGTAATTGTGACCACTTCTCTGACAGTCCATCTACTCTAGTGCCTTCTGACACAGATAACAGCAAGTTGTAAGTGTCTCTGAATGAGACATCCGTATGCAATCGCTCTTCCACTTCTGTGGTATCCTCCTGACTCGATAATCCATGGATGTATCGGTCCAGTATGTCTATATCCTTTTCGTTACTCAACGGAGTCATTTTGTAGTTTATGAGTTTGATAGATAGATTGTAACCTCTTGAGGCACTTATATTTTTGATTTTTTGTCGTCGCCGCGTTTTTATAACCCATTAGTTGACTGATATCTTCCATTTTCATAGACTTATAATAGTATAACTGGAGTAGTGTCTTGCAAGGGTCGCCTAATATCTGCAGTGCCTTATATGATGTCTCTATTCTTTCTTCGAGATTTTCTTTTTCTATTATACTTTCTTCTACGATGTAGGATTTGAGGGGAGTGGAGAATTCTTCTTGACGTATCTCTCTTTTATATTTTCTATGTAATTCGAGTGATTTGTTACGTGCAATCGAGAATATGTATGACTTGATATCGCCGGTGAGAGATTGTAGTTTACCTTTCTGTACATTATCATATAATATAATCACTGCCATTTGGAATATTTCGATTCCATCTTCATGATTGATATTAAGAGATGATCTTAACCAATGCAGGCAAGGCTGTCGGTAGTCAGTGTAGATTTTTCTTAAGGCGGCGTTTTCGTCAGACCTTATATGTTCGATCCAGTCCACAGTTAGTTGTTATTGAGGGTATGTAATTGATCCAAGATAATATTTTCATCTTAATAAAGTAAATATTAATAGATATGAGGTGACCTTTTGAGAGTAACAGTCATAAATAAATGATTGACAGTTGATCACAAATATTCAAAAACACATACTAATAATTAAATAATCAAAATCAAGTTATCATGAAAAACCTACTCACTTTAATAACAATCCTCTTTGTCCCAATGATGAATTCTGCTAATATACCTGTGGACCATACGCCTATATTTAGCTTAATTAGATTTATGGATTTAGCATCTGTTACCTCAACTGTGATGGAACACCAAAAGGCTAATGAGGAACTATATAATATGGCTGTAGAGGAATATAATCAATATAAATGGTCAGCAGCTCGAATTAAATTCTATCAATACATTACTGATACACACCTTGCAGAAAGTGATTACGTATATGCCAGCGTATTACTTATCAAATCTAAGCTCAACAGTGCAGATTATATATCCGCAATCAGGTCTATAGATTACTTATTGCACTGTGTAAAGATAAGTGAGAAACTAAAGCACGATCTGGAGTGGGATAAAGCCATATGTTATCTGGCAGTCAATAAAGAAAAAGCGCAAAAATTGTTTAGTAATATTAAATCTGATGATGGATCATCCATGCAAAAGGAAGCTTGTGCAATGGTCGACTTACTCAGATAGATCGAAATTTTAAATATTGTAATTGTTTAGGCAGTCTTGCGATCAGCAAGGCTGCTTTTTTTATATCGTAGTTCCATTTCATTTTGACTTATTCTGATAAATTATTTCGTAGAATAAAAGAGATTGTATTAGCTGGAAAATATTATTACTCATAATGCCTGAGCAATGCAAGAAAAGACTATTTTTACATTGTAAGCAGTTGGTAATTAGTAAATCTATTGCACTCGTTTACACAACAAGCAATTCCTATATTTAATATAGTTCAATTACTATCTTGAATAAGCCCAGTCCTAAAGATTGGGTTTTTTATTTGTAGGTATTGAGATGTTTGTAGGAATGTATAATGCTTAGTTCTTCTTTGTCTCATTGGATCCCAATTCTACATTAATCTTGATTCCTATAGCTAAGTAAACTCTATGCAAATTTGTATTGAGATGAGATCCAAGTAATTACATATCATTGAAAGTTACAATTCAATTTATACCCAAAAAAAAATCCCAAACACTTTTGCTTGGGATTTTTCTACAATATTTATATTAAATCAGTTAATATCTAAGAATGTTAGGTCATGCAATCAGTAGCTTTTCGTACTGATACTCACCAATTTAGTTTGAATAACTTATGAATCAGGTTATTATATGTTATTACGGACTATTTGTATGGCAATAGCTAACAACAGTATGCCGAATATCTTTCTTAAAGTAGACGATATCTGTGGTGTCATCTTGCCTGCTAACCAGTCTGTAGACTTAAGAATAGCAAATATGATTATTAGGTTGATTACGATACCCAGAATAATACTCGGATTATCATACTGAACCTTAAGAGATATAATAGTTGTCAGTGTACCAGCTCCTGCTAATAGAGGGAAGGCGATAGGAACTATACTCCCAGATGCATTCTCTAAATTCTCTTCTTTAAAAAATCTAATGCCCAAGATCATCTCTAAACCGATAAAAAACATGATCAATGATCCTGCCATTGCAAAAGAAGAAATATCAATCCCAAATAAACCAAGAATCGCTGATCCGAAAAAAAGAAAACTAATCATGATCAATGCCGAAACTAAAGTCGTGGTAGAAGCATCTATTCTTAATCCTTCTTTTTTCATATTAATAATAATAGGCACATTGCCTATCATGTCTATGACAGAAAATAATATGACTGTTACTGATAATATTGCTGCGAAATTCATCTCATATCCTTTTTTAATAAGACTAAATAATGTGTTTATAAATTAGGTAAATCCTCGGTTAATTAAACTAATAGTACAATTACTATTATAACTCAAAATAACTGATATTATTTATGATTAGTTCTTAAATCATCGTTATTGATTACATGTTGACTTATATTTGCCCATATTTAAGTCATAATATTTATTTTAAATCTTATTAATTATGGATACTAAGCGACTTGACGCTTTTGATGGCAGAATCATTAATGAATTGACATCTGATGCTAGGATACCGTTAGTTACATTGGCTAAGAAACTCAAGGTTTCTAATACATTTATACATCAAAGAATCAAAAAGCTAAAAGAAACAGGAATATTACAGAATGCGACTTATAGATTAGATCCATGGAAGATGGGATATCAGACTTCTGCTTACACAGAAATTATGCTTGCAGATGCTAAGCATCATAGGCAAGTCGAGGTCAGTCTCAGCAAGATTCCTGAGATTGTAGAATGTGTCAATATATCAGGAAGATATGCCCTTATGGTGAGGATATATGCATATAATAATAGGCACCTAAGAGATATCATCTACGAGGAGATCCATTCGATAGAAGGTGTGGAGGGTACAAATACAACCTTCTCATTTGAGACGGCTTTCGTTAGGAATTTAGCTATTCCGGTGATAGATGCATAGAGCAAATTTATGATGACATCATAGGTGTCATACTATAGGTCCATCTTAAATCCTACCACAACACCAAATCTGGAATAGTCTACACTGTCTTCTTCTACAGATTGCATTGCCCATACAGCATCTACTCTCAGGAGACGGAATAGATGAATACCGATATTATCCAGACCGATATGTAACTCAGAATATGGTTCCTGTTGTGAGGATCGGAGATGCTTAGCTCCTGCGACCAGCTGCCAACCAAGTTTTCTAAGCACTGGCACTCTATTAAGCAGGAAACCATTAAAATTATGCTGGATATGTGCTTCTCCAAAAGTACCTACACTGCTGTGGCTGTAATAGGGCAGCAACAGAAATCGATTTCTATAGTTGTAAGGATCGCCGATGTGAGTCTGATTGCCTTCGAAGTGGTTGTAATCTATAAAGCTTATATTATTAGATCGTAGAAATTTCCCACCAGTTACATTAATGCTCATGTCTCCGGTCGTTCCTATACTATAATAGTCTGATATATTAGCTGATATAAGGTCGTAATCGACGTCTCCGCCAGCGGCTCTTATAGCTTTCTTGTAGAATATCCAGAGTGTGGGCCAGTCAGTCCCAGCTCTGTATATCTGATCAGGATAGATCCATATCTTCTGACCGATTCTTATCCGCAAAGCAGCTCTAAAAATTAGTGCCTGATGATCGCTAAAAGCTAATACATCACTGCTTAGGTTCTGAGGATTATTGCTAGTAAATCTCCGATCATCCTTGTAGAACAGGCTATTGTCGAATCGGTTAGTCACTGCAGATCTGTTCTCGAATGTCAGGGATGCCTGGCCATAGAATATCTTTCCTATATATCGATTCAGGATCAGACTAACATATTCCTTATCATAAGCTTTGAGATAATTTCTTCTAAGGAAATAAGTCATTATAGAATTCAATGAATTACTAATAGGCTCTGCTGAGTTATATTGGCTGAGGGCTTTTCCTCCATGTATTCTCAATCTGAAATTATTAGTTCGATTTGCTCTGTAGTCTAATTTTATTTCTGGTCTGAATACTTTTTCGCTGAAGCCATAGTTAGCTGATCCATTAATATTTAATCTTTTATTATTATCCTCATCATAAGACTTACTATAGCTTGTATTAAATGAAAAATTTACGCCTTGAATGGTATTGACTCGTAACGAAGGAATTACTGAGCTGTAGGATATTCGTGTTCTATTCTGAGAATTCTGATAAGAATACCCTGTCAGGATATCTAAGGGCGAAAATTTATTATTCTTTCGATCTATAGAGTCGAGGTAGGCAGGACTCTTGCGTAAAATCTGTATGCTATCCTTTCGCTTATAGTCGACACGTTCTTCTGTTGTCAGAGGTATGGGTCGTATAGAATCCCAGTATGCTTCAGTTAGGTTATTAGCTTCTCTTTCTACTTTGAATATTTCATTATTAAAAATATCATCATCGACATTATCTATGATATAATTAGAATAGACACAGGCAAAGTTTCCAGCGATCTGGAATCCCATAGCACCCATCTTGAATCTAATAACATTAGACAATGGCATCCATTTTTCTTCTTGTACAGGAACAAATACTTGTTGGAATATCAATGAATCTATAAATGGTAATTGAATAGACTTTGAAGTAAGACCCAGCTCTAGGCTGTGGATGTTCCATAGGTCTTCATTGATGTATATGTAACCGTAGAATGTAGGACTATATTCATTTTTTGGGGTGACTTTTATTTTATTGACAAGCTGACCATTCTCGTCATATTGTGTTCCTTCTAAGGTATAATTATAGTAACTCAGAGCACTTGATGCAATTGGAGAAATTACTTTTTTATTGAATTCGAGATTGTTTTTGTAGAAATTGAAATCCATCTCCTGGGCACTATTGAAACTATAACCATTATCATCACCACTGATTTTGGAAGAGTACATAATCTCCTTACTATTTCCATCCTTGACATATAGCTTAGAGACGGATTCAGATAGGTATACCACTCCTTGTCTTGTAGAATCGAGAGCTCCATCCATATCACCTACTTCTTGACCAAGGATTTTTTTCGGAGCACTTATTACTTTATTGAAACCTTTGACATATGCATCACATTCATACTCACCCATTTGTAAGGCATAGTACTTTCTTTTAGATTGAGCTTTTCTGATGATTGCGTAAGCAGGGTCTTCTGCGTCCGCATTGATTTCCACTGTTGTCAGCTCGTATTTCTGTGGCATAAGTTGGATGTCTAATGAGACAACCTCTCCAGTGTAATTGATGTTTTTGGTGATAGGAGTGTACCCTACGGATTGGAAGACAATGTTGTAAGTTTCTTTAGGTAATTTAATACTGTAAGCTCCATCAAAATTACTTGTGGTACCCATCGAGGTATTCTTTACATAGATATTAACGTAGGGTAGTGGTTCTCCATTCTCATCAGATATTGTTCCTTGTATCTGAGAATAGCTAACGATATTGGTTAGGAGGAAAGATATAGTAAAGCTTACCTTAATTAGGAATTGTATCATAATCCAAAAATATTACTTATTACTTGTCTTAGATGAAGTTAACTATATTAAAAATGGAGATTGGTCTAATTATTAGTATGGTCAGACAAGATATATTTAAGTGGTATTAATTATCAAGCACTTTGACCTCAGTCCTTCTGTTATAGATGTGTTCTGCTTCTGAGCAGTTGACACCATCTATACAGTGATTCCTTAGTTTAGTTTCACCATACCCTACAGTAGATATCTGCATCGATTTTATTCCTTTACTAGTGAGATATAGCTTAGCTGAGCTGGCTCTTTTTTCTGATAGTTTCTGATTGTAATTAGCATCGCCTCGTGCATCTGTATGAGCTGATAGTTGTACTTTTAGGTTGGGATTAGCTAACATAATCTTAGCCAATTCATCTAACTCATTAGCAGCTCCTTTTTTGATCTCGTGGCTATTATAATCGTAGTATATATTATTGAATATTAATGTAGCACCTTTGACTATTTCTACGTTACCTATCATTGGTTTAGCAGGTCTTTCTATATATTGTACGATTGTATCTCTCTTTTCTATTTGCTTTTCTGGAGCTAATTGGACATTGATGTGCTCATTTGATTTCTTGCTTGACAATACCATCTGCCAGTTTTTCATACCTTCTTCTTGGATACCTAATAAATTGTATCCATCATTTATCTGGAGGTAAGCTTCTCCGTTCTCATCTGTATAAGAAGTCTCATATTTCTTATCAGCAAAGTCAAATAAACTCTGATCAAAGGCTAAAAAATTCTCATCCTCTATCTTTAGTAGTTTGATAGTAATATTAGGCATCGGAGTATTCTGAGATTTGTTCGTTACGATAACTTTGACCTTGTTATAATCTGTATCACCATAAGACAAAATGGATTTTGTAGATTGGAACTTATAGATATCATCATTGCCTTTTCCTCCTGGGCGGTTAGAACTTAAGTAGCCTTGTAGTCCCAGTTCGTCTAATGTGATACCAAAGTCATCATAATCGGTATTAATCGGAGCACATAACTTTACAGTAGAATAGTTTTCTGCAGAGGCTGATATTTTTATTTTATAAATATCGAGATCATTATTTTCGGAATTATAATTACTCGAATAAAGCAAGTAGTCATTGTCATGTACGAAAGGGAAGATTTCATTTTCTTCAGTATTGATTTCTGGACCCATATTTATTGGGGTAGACCATAGATTATTTTCTCTATAAGAAATGTACAGATCCATTTTTCCAAAACCACCAGGCCGATCACTTGAGAAGATAAGAATCTTATTGTCTCTGCTGAGGCTCGGATGACAGGAAGCATATTCTTCTATATTTACTTGCGATAGTGTAGCTTCTGACCAGAAACCATTTTCATAATTACTCTCCCATATTTTATTGAGGACTATTTTTCCTTCGTTCATCCTAAGGTCACCATTGCTATAATCTACTCTTGTAAATAAAATCTTATTACCATCAGTAGAAAATGTCATCGGTCCTTCATGGTAAGGTGTATTGATAACTTTAGAAAAACTGGCTGTACGATCTAATTGCCCCTCTCTATTTTTGCCAGATAGAAATAAGTCATAGAAGGGTTCTTTAGTATTTTTGTCAAATATTTTTTGGCGACTTCTCGACCCTACATATATGATATATTCCTTCCAATAAGTAGGCGAGAATTCTCCTTTTTCAGTATTGATTTTTTCTTCATTCGAGATCTCTAATATTTCACTCCAGTCATTATCATCAAATTGTGCATCAGCATAGCCTGATACTAAGAAAAGCAGCGTTATGAATATGTAGATCTTCATTATCTAAAGTATCTTGGATTTTGAATTTCTTTAGGTTTAGAAATCTTATTAAAACTATACTGTAGTAATATCTCGAAACTACCATTCTCAAATTCCCTGATTTCTGTTGTCGTAAAATCATAGGCAATACTTGCGAATAAGCCATTATTTAATTTTAACCCTAACAATAAATCTAAAGACTCTATGATGCTCTTTTGCGAACCACCAGTTCGGAAATTTATACCCATATGTATCTGATCTCTGTAGGTCATCAGGCCTAATATATCGACATCGAAGGGACTTGCTGAAGTAGCTTTGTAAAGTAGTTGTGGGCTAAAGTCCCACTCATCAGTAAGTGAAAAATGAACACCAGCCATCGCATAATAATGACGGAATTCTCGAGATATGGACTCAGTTATTTCTGAGTCAATATCAGCTTCTATAGTCCTCGGAACTGATACCCCAAAATAGTAATTAGGTGTTCTGTAATAAGCGCCTAATCCGACATTGAGAATAGAAGTGCTGTATTTCTCGCGAGAAATAGAGGGATCTAACTCGAATCCATTAATAGCAACTAATCTCGGATCGGCGAAGTCGTTAGTCATAGACCTATAAGATAATTGCAAGCCAATACTTGCGACCCCTTTTCCTAATTTCTGACGGTAAGCATACATGCCAGTAACATCAGTCCTCTCTTGTACACCGATGCTCTGTCGCTGCAGTTGCAATCCAAATCCAAGTCTATTATTGACCACTGATGGGAAATTAACTGTAAGTAGTTGTGACTGCGGGCCTCCATCGAGACCAGTCCACTGATCTCTATAGACTCCAGTGAGCGTCAGGTAATCATTCTCTCCTGCAACACCAGGATTCACTGATGCTTTATTGTAAGCATATTGTGTAACTAAATTCTCTTGCTGAGAGAATGCAACACAACTGATAAGCAGACAGATATATGTGATTATATAACTTCTCATAGCTCTATAATTAAGAATCCTTGCAATGGCTGCGAGCCATCACCAAGGTCTATGACATAAAAATATGTACCTACGGGTAATGTCTTACCGTTATATGTTCCTGCCCAATCATTTTCATATGGTGCTGCACTGTATATTTCATCTCCCCATTGATTAAAAATTGTCAGTTTGTTTTGGTCATAATTTCCAGATGTGAGGCATGGTATATTAAATGCGTCATTATAGCCATCATTGTTAGGTGTCATAATATTACCTGCAAAGCATTCTATATTGTCACCGATTGTTATCGTTACAGTCCCGATGTCACAGATGTCAGGACAATCTATATAACATATCTCATATTCAAAAGTCACATCACCCACATAACCTGATTCTGGTATATATCTTACAGTGAGATTTTCGTTAACGATTGTGCCTCTATCTACATCTCTTACAATTTCAAAACTGATAGGATTACTATATTCATCATTGAGCAAAGCCGAAATAATAATATCATTATCGAATGCGCCTTGGACATCATCATCTATTGCATTAATATCAGTAAGGACAGTAGCGATGAGTGTATCTGTTGCATAGATGCCACAGTTGTCGATCATGCTATTTATTATCAATGTATTATCACCTTGTCTTAGATTACTGAAAGATGTATTGTCATTTTGATTAAGAAATATATTAATTTCTGGATCTGGTGAAGTCCATGTATACTCGACATTATTAGGAATGTTATCTGGTGTGATATTAAAAAATTCTTCATCACATAAGAATAAACTATCTATAGAAATACTGACATTATCTTCTGGTTGACGTGAGATAGATATTTCGATTGATTCTTCTGATTGGCTGGTGCAGTCCCCATTTACGATTATGACATCGAGTATTATGATAGACTGGTTAGAGTTCAGCAGAAAAGAAAGATCATTACATAAGTCTTGCCCTTCTACCAGAATCGTCCCTGAGTTGCTTTCTATGATTCTTATGAGATCATAGTCATTGGGGTAGTCATTGATACATATTTCTAAGTTGTCTTCACTATCACATATATCTATATTATTAGTTGCGAAGCTAGCCGGCGGGGGAAGGCTGATTATAGAAACCATGATTATATTACTTAGAGGGGAGGTACATGATCCCATTTGCGTATACACCTGATAGTTACCGGCATCCGCAGTAGTTATATTATCTATCTGAAAGATAGGAGATGCTTGGCTTACTAAGCCGTTAGGGGTCTCCCATAGGTAGGTAGAACCCTGTACTTCTTGTGTGCTTAAGATCAGTGTTTCTCCTTCGCATATTTCATTATTGCCAGTAACTGAAGGTACGATAGGGTTATCTAATATTGTAATCGTAATAGGATTAGAAATATCAGATCGACAACCATTAGATTCTTGTATGACTGCATAATTACCTACATCCACATTACTGATATTTTCTAGTTCTAATGATGGGGTAGTGGTGACGACTTGTCCAGTCGGGGTCGTCCAGATCCATAAAGTATTGCCTGATGCTGGATTTAATATATCGATGCTTATGTCAGAGTTTTCACAAGGCATTGTGTTAGTAGATAATAATGCAACGTCAGGTATTATCGTAAAGCTAACATCATTACTGACGGGTTCTGATATACAGTCTCCTCCGCTTATGGTAAGTGTGTATGTGCCCACATCACTAGAGTTAGCATCGTTAATGATAGGTGCAGCATTATTAGAAGTATAGTTATTCGGTCCAGACCAATTATATGTATAATTGCCAGGCGGAAATATTGTCGGAACCAATGAAATAGGCGTACTGCCATCCATACATGGAAGCGCTGTATTACTCAGTGCTGTAATAATAGGTCTGGAGCCGACTACGACATCTGTAGAGCTTGTAGTTATGCAGTTACTTGCAGTAGTAACGGTAACCATATATATGCCTTCTGATGCAGCAACAGTTATTTCTCTTCCACTATAGAATGTCCCTTGCGGATCTTCCCATTGATAAGTCGCATTTGGTATAAATGAACTGGTGAGTGTCACTTCTTCGCCTTCACATACTGGTCCTGAATTAGAGGCACCGATATTTAATATTGTTTCCACTATTATCTCAAAAGGTGATGATTCTTCTGACGAACAAATACCTTCTTCTACGATGACTGTCCATTCTCCAGATTCAGCAGTTGTAATAGATGGAATGATAAGATTATTACTTGAGGTAGAGCTGAATAATAAGCCATCTATGTACCAGTGGTATCTTGTGCCGGTTGTTATATTATTGACTGATAGTACTGCGCTTTGTCCTTCGCAGAGTAATGATTCTGCAGTTATTTCAGGAATAGTCGGCAAATCAAAGATAACCACTTGTGCTCTTGCAGTATCTGAGACACAAGAGGCTTCTTTTATTGTTAATGTATAGGTGCCTTCATTTATAGGACCTGCATTTTCTATGACATTCGGAATCTGTCCTGAAGCAAAATATCCATCCGGACCTCTCCATTCGTAAGAAAAATTAGGATCAAAATTAGGACTGGAAAGAACAATGTCTTCTCCCTCACAAATTGTGATAAATGGATTATCTATAATTGCCACAGGGATAGGTAGTACTTCTATACCGAGCGTATTAGATGGATTAGAATTACAATTATCACCTCTGACTTCTACATAATAAAAATGTTCTCCTACTGTTGGTTGGATCGATAAAGTTGGACCTGAAGTTTGATTGATAAGAACTCCATTAGGGGATATACCTTCGTACCAGAAATAGTCTACGATTTCAGTGAAGCTTTTAGAATTAAGGAGCACGTCATCTCCTGCGCAGAAGGTGTTCTGAGTAGATAGAATTTCTGGACTGTCAAATAAACTAATTTCTATATCTATAACTCCAAAAAATTGACATCCTTCTGCCGTTGTAATTTCTAATGTATAAAGACCAGAATTATCATCATTGATAGAAGTCAATACGGGGTTACTGATCTCTGAAGTAAAATTATTCGGACCGACCCAAGAATAAGTCTCTGCTATATTATCATCGATTCCTGAGAATAATTTTAATGTATCGGCTAAGCATAATCCACTGACAAAAAATGGAGTCAAACTATCATTGACAATGGATATCATACTTGTGCATGCTGAAGTATTATTCTCTGCGTCACTTACATTAACAGTGACGGGGATAGTCTCTCCATCACTTGTACATGACAATGATGTCAGGTCTGCTATTGTATCTATAATTTCACAATTATCTGATAATGTTTCTATGACTTCTGATATAGATAAGGCATTTTCTGTCAGGTTTGGAGATATATTGATCGTTGTATCTAAGCAGGCTATATTAGGAGATATAGTATCTCTAATTGTCACCATAGTCTCACAAGTACCGATATTGTCACTTCTATCTATAGCTGAGTATTCTATATTATAGATTCCTGGTGATAGCTCGATCTCTTGTTCTAGATCGCTAAGGATATTGTTATCACTATCTGTTAGTATAATGTCTGGTTGGATATCACTGTACTCAAGTGTAATAGTAAGGAACGAAAATTCATCTATCAAGTCTGTTGGGGATACGTTAGATGGTATACATGGGGATATGCCATCTCCATTATTATCCTTGAATATGACAGTAAAATTAATATCCTCATCTGTCGCCCATATATTGAATTGGTTTTCTTCCAGAACTAAAACTGCTCTTTCCACATCGCAAGTAGCCTCAGTAATTTCTAATAGTATATCCCCAAATTCAGATATAATCTGTACAGAAGATCCTTCCTGAATATTAAGTGCATAATCAATGATAATGATAGGCTTAAATAATCTTCCATTGGTAATAACATTCTGAAACTCTATCGGAAAATCGATGGCAGTATAAGTGCTATCATCATTTTCATATTCGAAATTGAGATAAGCATTGCCATTAGGTAAGGTCTGCACAAAATCGATCGGTCCAAAACAATTGTCACTAAATTCTTCTATCTCTGGGATCTGATACAAAATAGAGCACATGTCATCCATGAGAAATATCTCAACATCATCTGGACAGGTAAGTGATGGTGCAATATTATCTTGTATTATCACTTCTTGAGTACAAGAACTCAAGTTGTCGTCACAATCGGATAAAGTGTAAGTAAGCTTGTGTCTTCCTGCATCTAAAGAAATGTCAGTGACTTCATCACTACGAAACGGTAGAATATCATCCAGAAGTATGGTCCATATTATATCATCCATCAGAAGGCAATTATCTGTTGCCTCTGGAAGAATTATATTATAAGCTACCTCACAATCACTATTATCCAATAGAATTATTGTATCTGTCGGACAGGAAATGATCACAGGAGGAACTGTATCTAAAAGTGAAAATGTTGCTAATGCAGAAGTAATATTTCCACAATTATCAAAGGCGAATATTTCTATAATTTGGTCTATTAGATTCCCTTCTTTAAGACATTCTATTGGGTCTATAGCCGGAAGAGGAGCATTGCGAATGGCATTAGTATCAGGATAACTTCCTACTACTCTTGGCAAAATGGTTACTTCTGAACAATTATCTTCTACTATCGCATTAGCATTGCTGTCTCTCCATAGATTGAATGTATTCATGATATCAATTCCGTCACACGCAAGCGTTAGGTTAGAAGGTCTTCTCGTAAATGTAGGTGTGTCAAAATCTTGAACCTGTATTGTCTGAGTTACAATGACTGTATTTCTACATACATCATTTATTGACCACGTTCGTTTTATTTGTTCTTGGCATTGGTTATTGGTTCCAGGCTCATCAGTCCAGGATACTTCAGTAGTTGAACAATTGTCTTTGATTGTTAGAAATGTTTCTACATCCGATAGATCTGTTCCGCAATTAACAACTTTGGTCTCATCGTATTCTATCTCTGGAATAATTGTATCTCTGACTTCTACTATTTGTGTATCTCTTGTCACATTACCACATGCATCTACAGCTTCCCATATTCGTTGCAATCTATAATTATAATACTCACAGGATGTAATGTCTGAGGACTGTGTTGTAACGACAGACGCTACAAGATCGAGAGGGCCATTGCACTCATCTGTGATGATCGGTATAATATCATCTAATGATTGGTTACAAAGTATTGTCGTGTCATTAGGTGAGAATAATATTATCGGAGCAACGATATCGGGAAGGATAGAAAAATTAGCAGAGGTAGAATTTATATTATCACAAGCATCCCTAATGAAAAATTGGACATCTACATCAAATCCGCAACTGTCTCTTGCAATGACAATATCAGTAGTATCTAAGTGACCTACAAATCCATTATTGTTGTAGCTATCAGACCATGTGTAATGTGAATATATAACTGAATCTCCACAATTGTCTGTTGCTCTCAATCCACCAAAATTATCCAGCCATCTCTGAAGGGAGTCCTGTGTGTCGAAATCACAAACTATAGACACCGGCTCTGCAAATGAAATAATGTCAGGCATCATATTGTCTTCTACTATAAAGCTTGCATATAGTGTATCTATACTGACATTATCACAATCATCTGTGGCTATATATCCAACTTCTACCGCTCCAGTATCTGAGCAGCTATTGCCAAATGATTCAAGTAAGGTATTAAGAACTTCATTAATGCTTTGTATGGCAGAGACTTCTGCATCTCCGTTGTCAGCTTCTGATGAGGCATTTGCATTATACCAAGACGATAATTCTATAGATATGGCTGCATCACAAGATATGCTCATATCTTGAGGAATAGCGGTAAATATTGGGGGTATAGTATCCGTCAGGTCTACAGATCGAGCTTGGGAAACATAGGTGCTACTGACTAGGATAGCTAGGGTAATTACTCTTATCAGATGCATATGTGACATAACGATATCCAAGATAGAAATGTCTAATCGAAATAAAAATTAATACAAGAACAGTCTCTTAACGGTCATTCATCAGAACTATTATCCTTTTCGATGTAATATTCTGTAGTTTGATTTACCTACATCTCATCGATAGAGTAAGAATCATTCTTCTTCACTTTTATCTCTATCGACTAATTTTTTATCGTCTATTTTGTCATTTAGGAATTCATTCAGATTATCTATCTGATAATTAGATTTTAATTCTCCGAATGAGCTGATTTTTATATCAAAATTTCCGAGTTCCTTGTGGACAGATGGGTTTCCCTTCTTTTTCATTTTCTTAGGCATAGTAGCTGTATAATTGACTTATCATTAGTGATAGTACATCTATAACAAAGATTAGTAACTATGTGGTTCTACCTAAGTGGACTTTTATTTAATTTTTCCTGATATCATCTTCTAAAAGGAAATTTGCAACTTGTACAAAATACTTGTACATTTACAGTATTAATTACCTACACTATGAAGACCATCGCTATTAGCGAGCTCAGAAGCCACCTTAAGGAAGTTCTTGACTTAGTCAAGGAAGGTAAGGTTGTCGAGATTACTCAGAGAGGTAAGGTAATTGCCACCCTTAATCCTCCACAACTAGATAACGATGAGGAAGCTTTCCAGGAGAGATTAGAATCTTATAAGTATGGAGGTATAATCATTAATGGAGATATAGTAGATTCTCCACTTAAGGAATATGATTATGTTAGCGATGATGATTACTTAGATGTATCTATAGCCGCTGAGCCTGATGCGTAGACAAAAGATCATAGTAGATACGCATTATCTGATCTGGGATATGCAAGGACATGTCAGATTTACATCAGAAGTTGAGAAATTGATTACCAGTAATGCTGATAACATCTATATATCTTCTATTTCTTTTTGGGAATTAGGGATGTTAGTTGCAAAGAAGCGAGTGACTGTCCATCCCTCTATAGATGTTTTCTTTCATGATGTTATCAAATATAGGAACTATAAGGTGCTGGACTTGACTCCTCGTATGGGAGATATTATCTCGGAGTATAAGAATGATATTAACGGAGATCCAGCAGATAGAGTGATTGCAGCCACTGCTATTGCTCATAACGCCATGCTTGTAACTGCGGATCTAAATCTCAGGTCTCTAAGTTTTCTGAGGATTTTTAAGTAGTAGAGTTTTAGTGACTAGACTAAAACAAAAAAAGCCCAGCAAAACTGCTGAGCTTTATATGTCGGGGCGAGAGGACCCGAACCTTACATTTTCCTATACTCTTATATGGTAATTATAGACCAATTTTACATTGGTAATCAGCGAGTTGCGCTAAATTTTTACTTTCATATGTCCCCATAGGCATATGGTAAAGTAAAATATACCGCAACTATGACCGCAACTTGTGTTCTATCCATTATTTTTATAGTTAGAAAAACGATAGCGAATGAATGTTAAATTCAAATTAAAAGAACCCAACTCTACCAGTTCCACACTTATATTACTTAAAGCCTATATTAACGGACAAAGGTTGACATATTCGACGAGTTACAAAATCGAACCAAAATACTGGAATGATAAGAAAATGCGAACCAAAAAAGTCAGAGGCTATTCAGATGACTACGCTAATCTTGATATTTGGTTGGAAAACTTAGAAACCGAACTAAAAAAGACTGTACTAAACATTAGGAGTCAAGGCAGAATCCCTTTGGTTTCTGAAATGAAAGATTCTTTGGATTACTACACAAATAAAAAGGAAAAAAGTCAGTCAGCGACTCTTTTCGAGTTTATTCGGTCGTTTATCGTTGAGAGAAAAAGGAGTCCTAATTATTCTCAAGGAACGACAAAAAACTATGTTACTCATTTCAATAATTTGCAAGAATTCGTAAAAGTACGAGGTCAAGAATTCGATTATGAAGATATAAACTTAGACTTTTATCTTGAGCTAATGTCCTTTTACACCTCTAAGGGAGATTCTCAGAATTACAAGCACAAGCAAATCCAAACTTTAAAAGTCATTCTGAACGAGGCGTTTGAAAGAGGGTTAACAAAAAATCAAAATCACACTAAAAAATGGTTTAATGTAAAAAAAGAAGCGGTTCAAAATTTTTCGCTAGAATACAAGGACTTAATGAAATTGTTCGATTTTGATTTATCGGAAGATCTTCGATTAGAAAGGGTTCGTGATTTGTTCTTAATCGGAAGTTTCACAGGATTACGCTTTTCTGATTTCTCGGTTTTAAAATCGAGTAATATTAAAACCAAAGACGATAACCGCCAATATCTTATTGTCAAAACATTGAAAACTAAGGATTCACTTGAAATTCCGCTTAATCCTCAAGTAATTTCTATACTTGATAGGTATGGTATGAAACCTCCAAGGGGAATGTCAAATCAAAAAATGAATATGTACCTAAAAGAGCTGTTTAAAAAGGTGGGCATTAATAGGAAAGTGACTATTAGCAAATACAATAATCAAGGAGTAATGTATGAAGCGAGTGAACCTATTTGTGATATAATTAGCACTCATACCGCAAGACGTTCCTTTGCAACTATTGCTTATAAAATGGGTGTGAATTCTATAGATATAATGCAAATTACTGGACATAAGAAAGAGACAACCTTCCTTAAATACATAAATATAACTAAAGAAGATACCGCTAAGAGAATTGCACTTAATCCATTCTTTAGTTTAGATACAAGGCAACAACCCACAACTAAAGTATGAAAAAGTCAAAGAAAGAAATCCGTCAATTGCATATTCAAGTTGACAATATGATTAATAACTGGACTTCGACATGGGTAAGAAAAGCGCAATACATTGAACACTTAAAAGTAGGTCAGTTTATTGATGATTTTGATAGTGTCATCCAGCCTTTAACGGACGAGCAAAAACTTAATTCATTAAGACAACTGCATGATTTGGATTTTATACATTATTCAGTACAAGGCATTAATAATAAAGTGAAGCTTAAAGATGCTATTTGGAGTAGGATACTGACCTTAGAAAGAAATTTTAAGCCCAAGAAGTATTCTTCTAATAAAAAGCCTGATTTAGTATTTAATGACGTCATTAGCGAAGATATTCTTAGAAAGTTGTCAGATTTTCTCAAGATTGAGAATTTGATTGATGAGAATGAAAAGGTAATTAATGGAAGCAGAATTAAATTGAAATTTTCAGCTATATGTCATGTATTAAGGGTCTTGAAATATATACCAGATTATAAGAAAACAGAATCAACTAAATTAATCTGCAAGTATTATAATCTTGATATCGGAGGTACATCTGCAAGACAAAGCCATACAGGAAGTAGAGAGGAAAAATATTTTACGAGTCACATTAAAAATTTCTTCGGTAAAAAATTATCATAGTCATTTACCGACATTGTCGGTGTATGTCGGTTCTTGGGGGTGATGTTTGTGTCATTATTCCAATTTAAACCTAATACATTATGGCAAAGGTATTTTTAGAATTAGATGATCTAAAAACAGTAATTGAAAACACTGTTAATCTCACTCTCGAAAAGTTTAAAAAAGACAATCCAACTAAAGAAGATCCCATTTATTTATCAAGAGTAGAAGCAGCTCAGTTAATGAATGTATGCTTATCCACTTTAGATAAATGGAGTCGACGGGGTAAATTAAGAAAGCATTTTCTCGGCAAAGTTGTACGATATAAGAAAGCTGAAGTACTGCAAGCTTTAGAAACACTTGTAAAGTATCAAAGGAAATAATTTATGTTAGATTATTTTAAAATTTACGCCTTTGGCTTAAACAAAGACAAACTGATAAATAATAGGAAGTTTGACTTTATATCACATAAAAAAGTAAGGTCTAATGAGATTGTTGGATACTATACAAAGTGGCGAAACCTTGTAATAATAGTAAACCCAAAAAAGGATTATGTCATTATTAAAGGTTCTCTACATAAGTTCTATCATGGTAATAACTACTCTCAATTTACTTTTAATGATTATTTGAAATGTTTGACTTTGCTAAATGATAAGCTCGGGGTTGATCCAAGTAATTCAATAATTAAGCGATTTGAGTTTGGTTATAATCTTCTCTTACAAATGAATCCTATTGAAATAATAGAGCGAATAATTGCTTATAGGAGAACCAGGTTTGCTCAGATGGTAAAAGGAAAAGCAGGAACTTTAGGGGTATACTGTGACTTTGATAGAATGAAAATAAAAGTATACAACAAATCAAAACAATATTCTTTAAGCGAATATATTCTTCGTTTAGAGATTGTAATAAAAAAAATGGACCAAATCACTAATATTTGGAATCTCAAAATAGAGACCCTTGCTGACTTAGCTGATTTAAATATTTGGGATAGTTTGAGCGAAAAAATACTATCAATTTATGATGCAATATTATTTGATGAGGTCATATTTGATGAATTAAAGATTGCTAAAAATAAAGAACTCTATTTAAGATATTGCACATCTGATAGTTTCGAGAGAGCAAAAAGGGAGTTGCACAGAAATACCTTTGGTTATCAGATAAAGAGGTTTGAGGCTCTCCAAAGCAAATATGGTTATGGAATGAAAGCTTCTTTAAGAAAGACGATTTTAAAGATGGCTGATATTCTTTTTGAAGATGGTGCAAATGCACAAGATTCCATTGTCAATCCGAAAAGATTGATTACGGCAATTTGTTGTGCAGATGTGCAACTAGATAGTATGGTTCATTTGCACAAAGAGAAGCGATATGATAAAACAAGAATAATTTACGGTCAGAATACTATAATAAATGTACCAGCTCATGGGAAATCTATAGCGATGTATGATTAAAATCGAAAAAGTTGAGAAATATCATATTAGCGGTGGTATAGCGGAAAAATATAGATCATTAAACATGATTTACTTCAGCCTAAAAAATTAAAGATTCTCTTTCAAATTTGGAAATCGAATTTTAATTCAATTTTATAGCAGAATGCCGTTATAATTAGAATAGAAAGTGAAAAGTAAAATATCGTATTTTGTGGAAACATTATTTTAGTAAAAAAACTTCTTATTTGTAAGGAATAATTGATACATATAAAAATATAAAGGCTTTAGCTTTTATTCTTGATTCAGAAAACTGCCAAATTTTCACTACTACAAGAATTCAGGTTATCGCTCATGCTTTGGCGTGGGCGGTTTTCTTAGATGTAGTTGTGGGTATGGCAGTACCTCTGAATCGTTTGAGTTGCCGTCTCACGCTTTTTTTTGTGATATAGCTAATTCAAAAAGTAAATAAATCACTTTAAAAAGAAAGCATTATGAAGGAATTATCTAAGCATGAGGTTAAGTCAATCCTTGGAAAAGAGAGTACATGGACTCCTAAAAGACTTGTAAGTAAGCTAAACTATATTTCTGGAGTCCTTCCATATGACGAATTGCTTGATGGAAAACTATTTACTGAGGTCGTGGCTCTTATCAACTTCATTTATCGCCCGAATGGACTTCATATACAGATGATGAAAGGCTTTAAAAACCATTCGGTAGGTATTCTTAATGATAGTATTGAAACTATTACCTTGGAGAATAGAGACCAATTATATGAACAAAAAGAGAAATCAGTAATTGGTAGAGCAATAATAGGTGGACTTATTTTTGGTCCAGTAGGGGCAATTATAGGAGGTATGACAGGTATGGGGACTAAGCAATTAAAGGCGGAAATGCCGGAAGTCTTGCTTAGTATTAGGTATGCTGAATTAGGAGAAACTAAAATGTTAGTGTTTTCTTGTAGTAAAAAGAATAGTAAGGCAGTTAATGAATTCTTAAGAAGTAACTATTCAGAAAAATTCAAATCACAGAGAGTAATAAACAAGATAAATAAACCTATTGTCGACAATAGTGTAGACGAACTGTATAAGCTTATAGAAATGAAAGAGAACGGATTTTTAACTGAGGACGAATTTAAATTGATGAAGCAAAAACTAATCAAATAGAAATAAGGCTATAATTCAAAGCAAGTCTAAAACAAAAATGCCTAATTAGATTACTCTAATTAGGCATTGTTTTGCAAGATAACCGCAACTAAGACCGCAACTATATTGCGTAAGAAGTTGATAATCAGTTATCAGTTGTCGGGGCGAGAGGATTCGAACCTCCGACCCCCTGGTCCCAAACCAGGTGCGCTAACCGGACTGCGCTACGCCCCGAAAAAATCTTTATTTATAAATCAATCATTAGGAATTACCTTCATAAAACCATTATATCAATGACCGATTTCTTTGTTATGCGGTGGAGGAGGGATTCGAACCCCCGGTACCAATTTCTTAGTACGACGATTTAGCAAACCGTTGGTTTAAGCCACTCACCCACTCCACCTTTGAAAGCGGTCGGCAAAGATATGATATTGTCATATAAAAACAAATACTATTTACTTACAATTCACATAGTTATTATTCTAATCTGATAGCCTCCTGATTACTAACTATTTATTGCCTTTATTTGGCGATAGAAAAATTATAAAGAATCGATATTGACTATCGTAACTGTAGCCTGGTTTACAGTATCTAAGGATTAGTTTCAGTTGTTATTGTTACTATAATTACTTACTTACAGATCAGCTTCCGTATCCTATCTCATTGTTCTTAAGGACATTATCATTCTTCCAAGTAGATCGCTTTCTGAAGTACTTAGGATTAATGATTAGTAAGCCGAATGACTCGCAGCCATACTGGGTTTGTATAGCGTGGTGGGACCCGTGAGCCCTCAGGATGGCTCTTGAGTATTTATTATCTAATTGTTTAAACCACTTAAACCTTTGATGTATGTAGACATCATGTATTAGGAAGTATATAGCGCCGTAGATAGAGATACCTATTCCAACGTATAATAATGCACCCCACCCAGGAAAAAAAGAACCAGCCATATAGCAGAATGCTGAGGGAACAGCAAAAACAAGGAAAAATCTATCGTTTTTTTCAAAAAAACCATCCTTATGTATCGGATCATGGTGATCTTGATGCCAAGTCCAGAGTAGACCATGCATGATATACTTATGAGCAAACCAGGCTACGAATTCCATAGCTAATGTTGTCCCTAATACGATTGCGATGTTTATAAGTATAGACATATGATTATAGACAAATATTTATCCCTAAAGTTCTAGTCTAATGTAATCGTTTTAGGACGAATATTGTCTAATTCTATATAGAAATTAGTACCAATACCTTCTACAGAATCAAAGTATAACCTGCCATTCATAGATTCTAACATGTTAGAGGCGATCGCTAAGCCGAGTCCACTGCCAGAATCCTTAGTTGTAAATTTAGGTTGGAAGATCTTGTCTTTCATATTATCTGGTACACCCACACCATTATCACTGACTTCGATGAGTGCCTTGTCACCTTTAGTGTATAGTTTCAGTTGGATCTTACCTTTCTTATTCTGTGGTATGGCTTCTATGGCATTCTTCACCAGATTATTTAAGATTCTGATCAGTTGATTTTTGTCAGCGAATACCATGACACTGTGTATCGGTTCTGATAATGTAATGTCCATATCTTCTCTTTTTCTGAAAAGATTGTGGACCACCTGTACGACACTATTGAGTTCTATCTTAGTATTACTAGTCTGAGGTAGTTCTGCGAAGTTGCTGAATGAGTTAGCAATCTGCGTAAGATTATCTATTTGCTCCATCAGTGTTGCAGATATTTTTTTAGCGATGGCTTTGGCGTTTTCTGGTTGTTGAGTAATGGCTTTCTCGAGATGTTGTATATACATCTTCATCGGGGTCAATGGATTTTTTATCTCATGTGCTACTTGCTTAGCCATCTCTCGCCATGCAGAATCTCTTTCAGTTTTGGCCATCAGTTGAGCACTTTTTTCCAGTTGGCTGACCATGTTATTATAATTTTTGATCAGTGTACCTATCTCATCTTCTTTGTCCCATGTAATCAGTTCATTTCTCTTTCCTAAGGAAAGCTGTGACAGTTTTTGATTAAGAATGGATAGGGGCTTAGTTATGGATCTAGCGATGAATATAGCAATTACACTAGCAATCAAAAACAAGAATACATACACATTAAATATAGATCCTAAGAAATCAAATACACTGATCCGACTAGAAGCTCCTGGCTTATAATTGAGTATAGTAAATCCGACAGCCTTATCTTTATAGAATATGGGTAGGTAATTTCTATTAAGATTAGAAATGCTATAATCTGAGTATGGTTTAGGAGATTCTTGTTTGGTAAAGAATACCGATGGGAAATAATCTCCATTAGACTCAGACTCTATTAGTGTATATATATCTAAGTCTGCGTCATGTGTGATTTCTAAGTCACTTTCATAATTTCTTGCAATAGCTACCGTTTGTTGTTCTGAGGTGGCAATTTGAGTTTTGTTCTCTAAGTCTCTTGCGATAGCATTTATTTTTTCTTTGAGATACGCTTCATTTTTTGTTGTGATAAATGACTTAAGGAATGATGTGGTTATGATTGCTATGATGAAAAATGAGAATAGTATCACCATGATAAGAGACAACTGTATCTTAGAATTAAGCGAATCCAAATTCTGAATTTTGAATGGCCAATTCTCAGGTAAGAAGTCGATTAGAATATTAGCAATTCCAAGAATTAAGATCAGCAGTACTATCGCTGAAAATAGAAAAGAAAATAACGCAATCGGTTTGATCAGACTAAAGAATGATTTCTTAGTTACTAATAGCTTTCCTGCATCAGCTTGATATTTTATATAGACATTTGAGTTTTTATATATAATATCCTTTTTGCTATTTTTGATAAGGTTCCACTCATCTTCTGATAGATCTATTTCCTTTTTTACAGCTTTATTATTTCTATAGTAATTAATGGGGTATTCAGAGCCTGTATTGATTTGGTCAAATTGAATTCCTGTTTTTATAATATGATTCTCATTACTATCGTCGGAAAACCATACGATATTATGTATCTCATCGAATAGTATCGTATCAGTTATCTCTACTAAGTGATTAGGGAGCCTATACTTACCGTCAAAAATATTTACCTGATTTGTATCAAATACTTCTATGATAAAGTCATTACGCTTAAGCTTCTTAGATAAGTAATCATTGAAGTCATTGCGATCGTATTGCGCTTCTTCAGGGAGGATAAGCAGCTCGTTGACTTCATTATTTATTTCACCTAAAATAGGACTGTCCACTATTTCTTTGATAGCGTCATAGTCAGGCTGATGGAAAGTGTTCTCTAAATAATCTACTCTTAGATCGACATTTTTATTGATATCATAATTAAAAAATAGAGCAGATAGATATATTCCAAATAAGATAGACCACCAGATAACCCAGGTAATCGTCTTATAATTTATATCTATAAAAAGATCTAAGAGAAAGAAAAATGAGAGCAAGAAAATGCCAAAAATCAGAGGGTTAATATCTAACTGAAAGAAGTGCACGGCTGCAATACCCATGATTGTCATCACTATGAAGCTAATGTAGAGATACTTTTTAGTGACTAAATTTTTAATATAGATTATTGCTGACGTTGCATATATGAATATGGCAGAGAGTATCGCTAAGGTGACTCCATAGATGATGGTATCTCTTATGCCGATATTGGATAAGTTGTCTATACTTATGCTTAAGTAGTCGCTATACATAAGCATCTGCATAAGTCTGAGATGTGATATGAAAAGCAAAACCAGAAAACTAAGTATGAGACCATTAGATAAAAATATCCTTTGTCGTGGTCGATTTACAAACTGTAACTTAGATAGAAAGATTAAACATCCTGATATTAAGAATGTATCTATGACCAGATCTATACTATTGTAATTATTAACAGAGAATATCTGATTAGTAAGATCAAGATTACTAAATCTATTATACCAAGGCACGAAAAATAGTATGATCCTAATGACCACAATGGCACCAAATAATATCAGATTCTTCTTACGGACACAATTAAGGATAAATAAAATTAACCCTAAGAGATAAGCTGTCAGTATGAAATAGTTAAGCTGTACAGATCTATACCTTTGGCCTATCTTAAGAGGAATAGTGTCTAGTAGATTATAGTTTGTGTCTATATCTTCGGCTTTATATATCTTATGCTGTACGCCTGACTTACTATATATAAAATTATGTAGCTCTCCATCATCATTATAGACTTCTAAGCAAATATTAATTTTTGCCGCATCTGTGGCCTTTCTTATGGAACAAAAGCTATTATCAGAGAGTCCTTGTTTCCAGTAGATTTCTTTATTCTTGAGATAGACTTTTGCAAATATGTGATCTTGCGATAGTTTGTCCTCGAGTTCTTTGATTTTAGATAGATCAGATATAGAAAGACTATCTCTGAGGAATAGTTCGATGTATTCTTCCGAGCTCAGCAGATCTGTATAATAAGATAATTCTGTGTCAACATAATCTTCCAGCTTAGAGAAGCTCACGTCCTTAGATACCTCTCTTAGTGACACGATGTCAAGTATTAGCGCAGCTATTATGATCGATATGGAAACTATAAATCCTTTAGACATAGATATGTGAAATTACATATTAAATTTTATTATAATATATAAATAAGTAATCCTAACATTTTCTAATTGTCTTATATCCGCAATAATGTTATATGTTTGCAATAGTATATGCTTTATCGCTCTGCTTATGGCAGAGAGGAAAGTCCGGACAACGTAGAGAACTGCACCATCTAACGGGTGGATATGGACTCAGGTCTGTATTATAAATGTAACAGAGACTAGACTACCATAATAGATTCGTCTATCATGGAAAAGCTGAAACCGTGGGGTAAGAGCCTACGCGATATCATGGTAACATGCTGTCGGGACATCTTGCAGGTTGTAATGTCAAGTATACTCCGATATCCGTCTCGGCGGATGTAGAGTTTCTCGCTCTATTCCTTATGGTATTCGGAGAGGGTAGGCAGCATAGATAAATGATAAAGGTTCCGATTCGTCGGGATACAGAATCCGGCTTATAGTATACTATTATAAAAAAAAGCGAATCACTTTTCAGTGGTTCGCTTTTGTATTTTGCAATTATACCATTTACATTTTAATGTGTAAATGATATTAGATAATGTCTAATTAATTATCTCCAGTCAGAGCCGCAAAGTCAAACTGTAGACCGAATCTTAGCGTATTATCTAATGGATTTCTTCTATTATTAGTAGGGACTAAGTAAGATAAGTCTAGCTGAAAGACATTATACTTAAGACCAGCACCTACCGTGATGAATTGTCTGTCACCCTTAAGCGGATTCTCGTAATAGTAACCAGCTCTTACTGCAAACTGTCCACTATACCAATACTCCATACCGAATGATGCTGTATACTCCTTTAATTCTTCACTAAATCCTCCCTGAGCATCTCCGAAAGAACTTACTACAGCCGAGAACATAGACTGTTCTTTATAATCAGGCTCACCGTTGCCATTAGCGTCATAATCAGGATTATCTGATGTAATACCATTTTCATCTTTAAGCGTAGGCGAGATAGGAGATGGTACTAATAACTTATTAATATCAAATAAGAAAGTCATGCTGTTATACTCATCGAAGTTAAGCTTAAGCCCTGCACCTAATCCTAGATTAGCGGGGATGAAGTCTTTTACTTCATTACCAGTATAAGTTACTTTAGAACCTAAGTTAGAAATAGCAGCTCCAAATGTCCACTCACTTCCTGCGGCAGTTAAGTTTCCTTCCTTCTTATATGTCAGTGATAGATCTGCTGCAAAAGCATTAGCAGAACTAATAGTTACATTTCCTACTTGCTGACCAGAGGCTAGATTAGAATATATGTACTTAGCAGTAAGGCCTGCTGAGAAATTTTCTGATAATTTTCTACTATATGCTATTGCAAACTCAAATTCTCTAGGCTTACCCATACCTGCTGGATTACCATCAAAATCTGTAAAATTAATCTCTCCAAGAGAGAAGAATCTGAATCCAAATCCTAATGTCTGTAGCTCATCTACTTTCTTATAGCCAGATAAGTAAGTGAGGTATACATCGTTAAGTCCTAAGTTTCTTAACCATGGCGTATAGGTCGCAGAGAAACTGGCATCTTTTTCTGTAAATGCAAGCTTAGAAGCATTGTAATATATGCCGTTAGGATCAGCAGATGCAGCGATACCAGCATCACCCATCGCTCCTCCACGAGCATCCGGAATAATTCTTAGGAATGGTACTGCGGACAAGATAGTACTTGGGAGGCACTCGCCATTCGCATCTGTAATACATCCTGCACCGAAGTCAAATCCTGATGCTTGTCCACTCGATTGACTAAGAGTCAAAAGTGATATTGCTAAAATTGTTATTATATGTTTCATTGAAAATTTGAAATTGCGTTAAAATTAATACTATATATTGATAATATATAACGATCATTGACTTTTACGTAAATGATTATCAATAAGTTATAATTGACGGTAAATTTTAATATGTATGTTGTGAATTGGTTTTATCTATTTATAAATCCTAATTGGTGATCACCAGCTTGTAGAAATCACTCTCATTACTTACATCTAACTCAATAGACTCTACTTTTATTTTATAAAGGTATATGCCTGTTGGAATATTTGTACCAAAATTTTCTCTACTGTCCCATCTGATTCCATCGACTGTGTTTCCAGCAGAGAATCTTTGATCTTTAATAGTTGTAATTAGCTGACCATTCAGTGTGAATATATCGATGCTTATATCTATCTCAGTACTACCCAGACTATGTTCGAAAGCAAAAGTTGTGATACCTGCAAATGGGTTAGGGTAATTAAGTACATTGCTTACAAATCCTTCTATATTTTCAGCGACAAAGAATTCTGTACTTTTATCGGAAGAGTTGTTGAGTATATCCCACGCTTTGATAGTAACTGAATGCAAGCCAGGCTCTAATAGATCTAACTGATAAGTGACTGTCCCTTGTCCTACTTGTCCGATTGTAGGTGTATAGAAATCATTTAATACAATATTATTGCTTATATCATTATCTAATTCAGCTGTGATGTCATGACCTATGCTTGTACTGCTTAAGTTAATGCCAGTCTCGTCAGATAAGTCTATAATAAGTGCAGGTCTATCCGATACTGTGCCACCATCTACAAATGTTCTATCATCTAAGAAAATGTCGATTATAGGACCTTCATCATCTACAATAATATTAGGTGAGGTGCCACCTATTATAATTTTGTCATATTCTCCTATAGCATCTGATCTCATTCCATCCGAAGCATAGAAGCTCAGCATTCCAGCACCATAGTCAAAATCAATATCCCTTGGTAAAACTAACTCTATTGAAAATTGTCCATTGGTAACTACAGCACTGCCTTTATATAGGACACTCTTTCTCAGGTTAAAATCAAAAACGCCAGATCTATCATCATTATCTAATGTCCTGAGTTCACTATATTTATCGAACACAGTTAGATTAATTGTTCCATTAAAATCAGAAATGATATTATCGTTTTCTTGTTGAGCTATGACTCCAGAAATGATCACATTTTCTAATGCACTTATCGTATCTACCGATTGCTCATCGATTGGGATTCCATTTATGCTTGCCACTGCCACTTTATATTTAGGCAATGCTATCTGTTGAGTCGGGTCTCCCATCAGGAGAAACTTCCTAGTGTTAGGGATAATAGTAGAACCTGTATTGCCTACAGTTACTTCATTTTGCGCCATTCTCATGATATCACCTAATCTTCTACCTACTCCTTGCTCTCGGACGAATATGTTCTCAAAAACCTGACTAGTCAACCTCTTGTTAGAAGAAGTATAGACTGCTCTCACCGTGGTAAATAATGCAATGCCTCCACCATTAGGATTTAGTAATGCTTGCTCACCAGCAGAGACGAAGCTAGGCTCATCGAAGCCAGTAAACGAGCAGGTGGCAGTAATGATTACTGGTAATTTATCTTTGTTTTGCCAGTTTAGGATATCGCCTATTTGCAGAACTCTTTCCTGAGCCCAGCCTTTAGGACCTCCATGACCTAAGTAATTAAGGACGAGTTGTCCTTTGTCTATATTAGCATTGAGCTGAGCATTAGCATCTGGATATCTTGCTCCACCTGGAGTCGACACTTGGTTAAAGGCATCGAAGTATACTTTCTGTTGTACGTATTCTGGGTGGCTATCCTCAGTGTCTTTTGCAATACTGTCTGCATCTCTGATATGCAGATTTCTATCCTCATCATCAGCGGTGAATCCGATACGAGTCCTCCAGTCTCCGAGTACGTCTGCACTGGTATCATAATGTATAATCTTATCTATTACATTGTTAGCTTGGTTTTCAGTTCTACATGGAATCCGTCCGATTCCAAGCTCCAGACCACCTTCCATTCTATCTTGTCCCTCTCCTTCAGATAATAAGCCAAAATAATCATCAGAAGGAAATGCTTCCACAGGATCTAATGATTGATCTGTTTCATAAGTGGGTACATAATTCTGGTATTCTAATTGTTCATTGAGACCTCTATAATCATATGATGCATCTCCCAGAAGCAATAAGTAAGTAAAGTTAGGATCACGGTCATGGACCATTTTGCAGAAGTCTCTGATTGCTGTAGGATCTACTCTACCAGAGCTATACTCATTATATATTTGAAATATATCGGCAATCACTACATTCAGTCCATCATTGTTAAGGCGATGTTGAGCTAGCCTTTCTGCAGCATCTAAGAAGTTAGGGTGACTAACAATTATAAAGTCAGCTTCCTGAATACCGTGCAGATTTTGGTTTTCTACTTTATTTACAAAACTTGGAGAAAGATGATTTGCTCCAGGCTCAAAAGCAATAAATGTCTTTAGTTTAGATTCTGTTTCGAAGGCAAAAATCTTATTTCCTGTCCCGACCAGTTCTATGTTTCTCGTATTTTGAGGTACCGTGATATCCCATACTTGGATGTTGCCTGCTTGTGATATACTATATCCGTAAGTATCATAATCTACAGAAGCTGCATCATGTATATAGATGGGTGTATTAGAATACCTATTTTTTTCTATACCTTTGATTTCTATGTAGTCTAACCAACCTTCACTTTGATTACTATGTGGTACGAAATCGATAGCAACATTTACCCTGGAGTCTGTAAGTGTAATTTCATCTCTTAGATTACCGATCTTAGCATATGTTTCTTCGATATTTCCAGTGATGGTAGAGTTTACGCTTTGGCTCAGTGATTGTCCAGCTACAGTCACATTATATCTCATAATTCCTTCATCCCTTCCAGCCAATCTTATCGCTATCTCAGCTTCACTATTAGGAACAATATCTGGAAAATTAAAAGAAAAATTCTGACTGGTTTCATTGGCAAATGATTCTCCATACCATTCCTTTCCAGATCCTTGAGTTCCTCCAAAATTACCTAGAAGATTAAGCCTATCGACCTCATGTCGCTGGATACTTTCTCTTGTGTCTGAGGTGATATCTGGATTATCTATAGATGCGATAGTCTGTACTCTCGGGCCTGCTGTGTCTTCTACTTTTATATAATAATAATTTTTAAGATCATACGGGTTATGATGATATTCAAGCTCATTGTTAGAATTTGATCTATAGACACTTGGTCCTTCTGCATATAATATAATATAGTCGTTTTGGTCAAATGAACCATCAGATTCGCCTACTATCATGATAGCATTATCAGCAAGATCGTCTATTCTGTCACTATTGACGGCTTGGGGTACTGGTCCACCTTCGTTGCCATATATATGAATGTTTCGAGGATCTATAGCATCTACATTAAGTCCATCTATTGACGATAAAAAGTTGTAATCTATTTTATGAATACCAGTTTGCTCGACTGATATCTTATAGATATCTCCTGTAGATAGGACAGAAGAATCAGTGTTTTGAGCTATTGCGACATATGAAGAAGAAAGCATCAGAAGAATCATGCTAAAAGTAGAAAGTAGTCGTATCATGAGAAGGTTATATTATATTCGTTACTGAAACGTTAAGTTATTACTTCTATTGTAATTAGTTTTGCAATTAAAGGTTATATATTCCTGAGAATGATTACACGACACTTCTTTATAAGAAAAATACTATTCTGCTGCTTATTATCAGTGGCTTATACGTGTACATCACAAGATTTAGTTTTTTCTCAGTATTACAACTCTCCTGTCCATATTAATCCTGCCTTCGCTGGATTGAGTAATTACCCATTATTCACTACTAATTACAGATTACAATGGCCAGGAATTAATAATGTTTACAAGACATATGCTTTATCATATGATCAGTTCTTTAATAAATTTAACAGTGGAATAGGATTTACAGCGTTAGCAGATGATCAAGGAGACGGAACGCTGAAGACATCCAGATTCACTGGGTTGTATGCCTACAGATTGAGATTTAAGGAGAATTGGCAGATTAAGTTTGGGATGGAAGTGGGTTATATACAATCTCGTATAGATTGGAATAAGTTAATTTTCTTCGACCAGATAGATCCAGGAGTTGGTCCATTTAATAGTTCTGGAGTTCCATTCCCCTCTGGGGAGGTCCAGCCACCATCACTCAGTAATGGTTACTTGGATATAAATTTTGGTATGCTGCTTTACAACCCATTGTTTTATGTAGGTATAACAATAGACCATCTTAACAGTCCCTACACGGGATTCTTAGGTAATAGTCCTAGTTCTAATGGTGGATTACCCAGAGTTCTTATACTAAATGGTGGTATGCAAATAGTATTAGAGAAAGACAATAAGGGTAGACCATCTACGTTTATATCTCCAAACATACTTTTTGCTCATCAAAGTGGCTTTAACCAAGTAAACGTTGGAGCTTATATGCAGATCAGGCAATTATTCGGCGGACTATGGATGAGACACACTCTTAATAACTTGGATGCGGTCATTTTTTCAGCAGGAGTAGATCTTGACTATATAAAAATAGGCTACAGTTTTGACCTAACAGGGTCACAATTAGGAACTAATACAGGTGGAAGTCATGAAATCGGCATAGTTTTTAGGCTTAAGAACTTAGAAAAGAAAGAATCTAAATACAATGATTGTTTCAGTTTATTCCGTTAATTTACGGAACTATTTTTGCAGCAATATTTAATATTCAAATTTATCAGTTAATATGAACAAGGGCATTATATTATTATTACTCGCTGTGACAGTTGCAGTATCATCTTGTAAGAAAGGTGGAACTGGAGGCAGTGGAGAATTAGATTCAGCTACAGGATGGGAATACGGAAATCCTGAATACGGCGGATTCGAAAAATTAGATTACGAAGGACAGATCACTGGACCGAACCTTGTCTTGATAGAAGGGGGTACATTCACAATGGGAATGGCTCAGCAAGACGTAACTTATGAGTGGAATAATGTTCCGAGAAGAGTCACAGTTTCTTCATTCTATATGGATGAGTCCGAAGTCACTAATATCAACTGGAAATTATACGAAGATTGGACTAAGAGAACTTATCAGTCTTATCCACAAGTATGGAAGGACTTGCTTCCTGATACACTTGTATGGAGAGAAGAGTTAGCCTATAACGAGCCACTTATCAGAACTTATTACCGTCACCCATCTTATGATGATTATCCAGTAGTAGGTGTGTCATGGAACCAAGTGCAGGAATATTGTAAGTGGAGATCTAATCGTACAAATGAGATGATCCTTATAGAAAGAGGCATCACTAATCCTAATGCAACTGAACAAGTAGATAGTGAAAGTTTTGATACTGAAGCATATCTTGCTGGCCAGTATGAAGGAAATGTCAGAAAAAATCTTGAAGATAAGGCAACAGGTGGAGAGAGACCTGTAAAGTTCGAAGATGGAATATTACTTCCAGATTATAGATTACCGACAGAAGCAGAGTGGGAATATGCTGCTTTAGCATTACAAGGTAATCAGCCAGACACTGGAGATGAGAACATCACAGAAAGACGTATATACCCATGGAACGGAAACTCAGCGAGATATCAGAAACATGGCAAAAACCAAGGTAAAATCCAAGCTAACTTCAAAAGAGGCCGAGGTGATTATATGGGTATGTCAGGTAATCTTAATGACAAAGCATCTGGTCCTGCACCGATAGGTAGATATATTCCTAATGATTTTGGCCTATATAATATGGCTGGTAATGTAAGCGAATGGGTACAAGATACCTATAGACCTATGACAACTGGCGATCTTAGTGATCCTGAAAATCATGATTTAAATCCATTTAGAGGTAATATATTCGAAGAAGTAGTGCTAGACGAAGAGGGAACTCCAGTAGAGAAAGATAGCTTAGGTAGAATAAGATACCAACAAGTAGAAGATGATACATTAGGTCTAAGAGATAACTATAGAAAAGGTGATGTACGTAACTATTTAGACGGAGATGATGAGTTCGTAGATTATGGATATGGAGAATGGTCTCTTATCAATAATGATTCTAAGGTGTACAAAGGTGGTAGCTGGGCAGATAGACTATATTGGTTATCTCCAGGAACCAGAAGATTTAAAGATGCAGCTAAGTCATCCAGTAAGATTGGTTTCCGTTGTGCAATGATTAGAGTAGGAGGAGAGACTGGTAATGATGATTCTGGAGGAATCGAATTCCAAGAAAAAGGTAAGAAAGTAAAAAGAAGATATAAGTAATTCTTCTTATATAATAAAATCTAAACTCCTATCGATATCATGTCAGTAGGAGTTTTTTTTTGGAATTTAATGAATGTGAGTTCTATCTTTACATTATGACTTATCAAAATATATAACTCATAATCTTGAAGATAGAAGATCTATATACCCATTACTGCAGCTCATCAGGTGTCTCAATAGACACGAGAACAATCCAAAGAAATGAAATATTCTTCGCCATTAAAGGTGATAATTTCGATGGGCATAAATTCATAGAGTCAGCATTTAGTAAAGGTGCTTCTTACGCAGTCATACAAGATGAAAAGTATAATCAGGATAGCAAGACTATATTAGTCAGCGATACACAGAATACATTACAAGATCTCGCTCGCTATCATCGAGATCAATTAGACATTCCAATACTTGCCATTACTGGATCTAATGGGAAGACTACGACTAAAGAACTTATATATGCTGTCCTGTCTAAGAAATATAATGTATATGCAACTGAAGGCAATTACAATAATCACTTAGGTGTTCCGCTGACTCTTCTGTCTGCTCAGAAATACCACGATTTTCTCATTGTTGAGATGGGAGCTAATCATATCAAGGAGATCGACCATCTATGTCACATAGCAGATCCTAACTATGGCATGATTACTAATATCGGAAGAGCACATATTGAAGGATTTGGTTCAGTCCAAGGGATAATCGAAGGCAAGACAGAATTGTATAAATACTTAGAAAAAAATAACGGAACTATTTTTTACAATGATGAAGATCAAATTCTCAGTAAGTATATTCCTGAGATTATCACTGCAGTCCCATACTTAGTAGATGACATAGAATTTCTTTATCAATATGCTACATTAGCATTTAGAGATACAGATAATGAGGAGACATGTATATCACAATTATTTGGGCTGTATAATCAAAGTAATATAGAAGCAGCTATTACGCTAGGGCGATATTTTAAGGTCTATGATGAAGATATATTCTCAGCTATCTCAGAGTATAAGCCTAGTATGAATCGTTCTCAGATAATGCGACGCAATGGGGTGCAATATATAATGGATGCCTATAACGCTAATCCGAGCAGTATGAAGCTGAGTATAAAGAGTGTCATGAATTATGGCCATGGACCTAAGACACTTATCCTTGGTGATATGAAAGAGCTAGGAACTGAATCTTATCAGTTACATAAGGAGATTCTTACTTATATAGAATCTTATAAGTGGAGTAATGTGTACTTAGTAGGAGAATCATTTTGTGCAGCTGATAGTGATCATAAGTATCATCATTATAAAGATATAAATGAATTAATGTCAGTACATCCTAATTTTGAAAATGATCACAAAGGTCAGACAGTCTTACTTAAGGGCTCTCGATCTATGGCGTTAGAAAAGCTGTTGGCATAAGACAATAAAGACTTACAGAGCGCATAATACATCAGGAATCTCTCCAGTTTTCGTGATATCATAATCCGATTCTGTACATGGACTTACATCACCAGTGATCGGGTCAGTGACCATCCATCTTCCAGTTATCTTGCTTTTTTGGAATTTTATGGGATCTTCATATAAATTTGACTGTACAAGATATGTTATAAGATTGTCAGACAGAGAATCAGTGAATCTATGCTTTCTGCCTTCCAGAAAGTACCAAAATATTAATGAGGCCACCTCTTGCGTGTGCACATGTAGAGAGTTATCATCTACCACCAAGCAAAACAATTGTAGATTTTCTGACATACCAGCATTTCTAGCGATGGCACATGCTTCGTAGACATCTAATCCTGTTATACTCGATCGAGTGCTAAAGGAGTCTTGCACTTTGATCGCATTCAGGTCTAAGATTAAGCATGATGATGATCTGATGATAGCATCTGCTGATCTAGCTGAAGACCTATATTCGCTAAGGCTGATAGAACTGTTGTTATTTACATTAGATAAGTGTCTCTGGTAGGCGATATTTATATAATGATCGTCTGCAGTAGAAGAAATCATAACTGCATCTGGCCTGATTTTTTTGAAAGCTTCACATTCTTTCTCCTTTGCGATAACAAAGCTCGTGTTGTCTGCGGCTTCAGGGCTATCCTGACTTGTAAAGTCAAGTGGTAAAAGATTAATAATAAAATTCTCGTATATGTTAAGTTTTTCTATAAACTTTGAATACAAGCTATTTCTATCTAACTTTTCGCTAAGAATGAGATTTATCGCATCTTTTTGGGAGCCTGGATATCTCACCAAAAATTTCTCGAATAAATGACAACTGTGAGTCAATCCTGATGGATTGTCATCACGATCTTTGTTATGGTATGTACTGCTCATGTGGTGTATAGTTATAGCACAAATTTAGTAATTGCTGAAAATAAATGAGTTAAACATTACAATATTTTATAATATATAATTAATTTCGTTTAGATATTGTGTTTTGAGCCTTCACTTTGGCTACGTATTACAATAACATTTATAACTCTTAATGTGTTAATCCACATTTGGATAATGAGAATTTTAAACATGGAAAACTACAACATGGACTTATCATTGAATAAGTTGAAGGTCGCTATGGCGATACTTCTATTTATGCCAGTACTAATAATTGCTCAGGGCGATCCAGATCCTGAAGTAACTTCGACCATCGACGAACTTGTCGAGGAAGATGACTATAATGACACATGGAATACCCCTACAATCTCTGATGAGATGACTAAGGATGAGGAGCAAAACAAAAGCTGGAGAATGGGAGAATACAAATTCTCCTCTAAGCCTCGTAATTCTTGGGAAATTGGTCTACATGGTGGACATTTCTTTATCGACGGTGATGTAGATAGATCCATTCCAGGTGGCTTTGGTGTAGGACTACACTTAAGAAAAGCAATTAACTATATGTTTTCCATCAGAGGATCAGTTTTCTACGGTATGGCATCAGGAATAGATAATCAGTTCTGGAGCCATAGATTTAGAGATAATGGAAACGGTATAGGTGGTGGACTAGTGGAGAATACATTCGATGCCTATAATCCTAATACGGGCGGTCCTGGAGAATGGATTCCATCTCACAGAACACAATATATATCTGGGGATCTTGCTTTGATCTTTAATATAGGAAATTTACTTTTTCATAAAGAAAGAAACAAATGGAATTGGTATGCTGGGCTTGGCTTAGGCTTAGATAACCACACAGCTAACCTTGACCTATTAGATGCCTCAGGAGATGCGTATGGATCTGATGTTAATCTGAGAGAAAGAATAGGATGGACGCCAGAAAGATTTAATACGCAAGCAGGCAGGAATGAAATAGAAGCAGCAATCCAAGAAGTATATGATGGTGTATATGAGACTGAAGGATTTAAAAAAGCTGGGATTTTCAGATTTGGCGACGACTTTAATGTACACGTGGTATTAATTCCATCTATGGGATTCTCACGTAAGATCTCTAAGCGGCTTAATATAGGTATAGAACACCAAGTGTTCTTATCGGATAATGATTATTTAGATGGTATCAAATTCCGTACAGCGGCCGATCAGACTAACAATGTAGACATCGGGCATTATACGCATGTAAGAATAGGGTTCAATATAGGTAACTTCGATAAAGTAACTGAACCACTATATTGGTTAAATCCTATGGATCAAGCTTTCTCAGAAATATCTAATATTAAAAATCAACCTCAACTGGACCTTACAGATGAAGATCAAGATGGTGTGATAGATATGTTAGATCAAGAATTAGATACACCAGAAGGTTGTCCAGTAGATACAAGAGGTGTCTTGTTAGACAGTGATGGTGATGGTATCGTAGATTGCGAGGATAGAGAACCATACTCAAGACCTGGTTGTCCGATCGATGAGTTTGGAGTAGCTAACTGCGAAGAAGAATGCTGTGCAACAGAAGAACAAATTAACCAGTTGATCGATGCAAAAGCTGAAGAGTTCAAAGCTGCAGCACCAGCATCCAGTAACTATGGAGGAGGTACGACTACCTCAAGAACAGTTACAAACGCTGATGGAACAACAACAATTATCAGAGAACCTGCTACATCTACTGGAGGAAGCAGAACATCTAATAATACATATGTATCCTCAGGATGTGGAGATTGGTTCTTACCGATGATACATTACGATCTTAATAAATCTTCGATTAAGCCAGAATACTTCAGTCACTTACATAATGTGGCACAGGTCATGAAGAAGTGTCCTAACATTTGTGTTACTGCACAAGGGCATACGGATAGTCGTAATTCTAATGATTATAACAAAGTACTATCATATAAGAGATCACAAGCAGCAGTAGATTATCTCGTAGATAATTATGATATAGAAAGAAGTAGGTTAAAATTAATGTATGGTGGAGAAGAAAATCCAATGGTTAATTCTCCTAACTCAGAAGCGCATCACTTTATGAATAGAAGAGTAGAATTCAGAACATGTGAAGCAACAGATTTTAATATGTCAGCACCAGACGGTACGAGTACATTATCATCAGGTAGTTCTTCTCAGCCTGATTATTACAAAGGTAACAAGTCATCCGGATATTAATATTTAGGTGATTCAAGCATATTAAAAAAGCTCTGGGATTCAATTCTCAGGGCTTTTTTATTTAGTTTGAGTCAAGGTAATATTAATTATTATGTATTGTGCTGACATTTAACCATGTAAATTGTCAACAGCTTAAAAGAAAGACAATTAAAATTATCAACTTCACGACATCAGCAAAATAGCTGATTAAAATAAAACTAAAACATGAAAATAAATTTACTTAAGTTATTTTGCACAGTACTAATTATCACTTCTTCTTTAGAAACTTTAGATGCTCAATGGGTTCAGGTAGCATCACCGCCATCTAATTTTATTACAGACCATTCTTATGGTTTTGCACTAGATGGTAAGGGATATCTTGTTACTGGAACAACTCAGAATGGACAACCATCTAATAATTTCTATCAGTACGACCCAGAGCTAGACTCTTTTACTCAGCTTGATGATTTCCCAGGATCCCCCAGAGGATTCGCAATCGGTGATACATGGGACGGAAAGGCATATTTTGGTTTTGGCGGTGGCATCAACAGATTCGATGATTTATGGGTATTCGATCCTGCAGCAGGCACTTGGGAAGAATTAGCCAGTTGTCCATGCAGTGAGAGAACCCATCCTGCATTGGTAGCTAACAATGGAAAAGTATATGTCGGTCTTGGTGGATCAGCGTTTGGTGACTTAGATGATTGGTGGATATATGATATCGCCACAGATTCTTGGGAAATTGGAGCACGGTTTCCTGGATTAGCAAGACATCACCCTTATCAATTTGGTATAGGAGAATTTGTCTATGTTGGTTTCGGTCATGGTGGTCCTAATATCTTTAACGAATGGTACAGATATGATCCTGCCACTAATATGTGGGATGAGGTTGCGACATTACCTGCAGAAGGTCGAGTAGCGGGTCAGCAATTCTCATGGAATGGTAAAGGGTATGTATTAAGCGGAGAGGGTGATGATCATTCAGCTATGGAAGAAGGAGAATTTTGGGAATATGATCCAGAACTCGATGTGTGGACAGAATTGCCACCACATCCTGGAACTTCGAGATGGGCACCCGCATCATTTGTACTTAATGACGAAGTTTATTTATTTAATGGTATTGTATACGGGTTCGGGCCACCTACTAGCATGTCAGAAGCTTATAAGTATAATCTAAACCAAGGCTTGTCTTCTACTTCCAATGTTGAGGAAACACTAAATATTACAATACAGCCTAATCCTGCTAATGACTATATCTCTATTCTAACTGACGAAATAGACGTACAAGAAGGTAAGTATACTATCTATAATATCTCTGGGAAAGAAGTTCTACACATCAATCAAATTGATAAGACTAGAATTGATATCACAAGTTTAGAAAGTGGACTCTATATATTGAGTTCGCAAGACAAGAAAATTACGAGACAGTTTGTTATAAACAGATAATTGATACAAAATGTCTCTTTGGTTTTTTATCAAAAAGAGATCATCTGAACTTTAAGTTATAAGTAAAACGAGTAGGAAACTAAGATTTTCTACTCGTTTTTATATTGTGGGATATCCGAAGATGACTTTATATAATTCACTATTATTATTCCATTTGTAAGCCCGAGCCATAAGGTATATCTTTAGGAAAATTTACAGGATTCATGTTTTATTCTTTCAAAGGATTCATACCAGTAGTACATCCAAGTAGTTTCGTACATCCTCAGGCTACAGTAACTGGTAATGTAGTCATAGGTCAAAATGTATACATTGGTCCAGGTGCTGCGATTAGAGGTGATTGGGGTGGGGTAGAGATCCATGATGGATGTAATGTGCAAGAAAATTGCACGATACATATGTTTCCTGGTGTAACAGTTGTAATGGAGGAGTCTGCACATATCGGTCATGGAGCGATCATACATGGAGCCCATATAGGTAAGAATGTACTGGTAGGTATGAATGCGGTAGTGATGGATAATGCTGTGATAGGAGATGGATCTATCATAGGTGCATTGGCATTTATTAAGGCTAACTCAGAATACGAATCCAGAAGTCTCATCGTAGGTAATCCTGCAAAAGTTATTAAACAAGTCTCAGACGAAATGCTTAGCTGGAAGACTAAAGGAACAGAACTATACCAGTCCCTTCCCGCTGACTTATATGACTCGCTCAAGCAAGTAGATCCACTCACAGAACTTCCAGATAATAGACCCGATCAGGAATCGCTCTACGATACATGGAATGCTATCAAAACCTCTGATAATAAATCTAAGTAGTGACTAACTTAATAGAGAAATCTAATTGGATTAAGCAAAGAGCGATGGAGCTTGGCTTCTGTGCTGTCGGCATTGCCAAGGCAGAATTCATGACAGAGGAAGCTGATCGATTACATGAGTGGTTATCACTCGGGTATAACGGTAAGATGGGATACATGGAAAATAATTTTGATAAGAGAGTCGATCCCACTAAGCTTATAGATAATGCACAATCTGTAATTAGCTTAGCTTATAATTATTATACAGAAGAGAAGCAAGTAGATGACGAAGCTCCTAAGATTTCGCAATATGCATATGGCAGGGATTACCACAAGGTTATTAAGAAAAAACTTAAATTATTCTTTGCTGATATCAAAGAGAAATTTGGTGCTTTTGATGGACGATATTTTGTAGATTCTGCACCAGTATTGGAGAGAGACTGGGCTAAGCGAAGTGGATTGGGCTGGATAGGAAAGAACACACTCTTAATAAATCCTAAGAAAGGTTCTTTTTTTTTTCTTGCTGAGATGATTGTAGACTTTTCTCTTTCGTATGATGATCAGATGGATGATTACTGTGGAACATGTACAAGATGCATAGATGCATGCCCTACAAGTGCTATAGACGAGAAGGGCTACCTTATGGATGGTAGCAAATGCATAAGTTATCTCACCATAGAATTAAAGGATGAAAACATCCCAGAAGAATTTTCAGGTAAGATGGAAAATTGGATTTATGGCTGTGATATATGTCAGGATGTATGTCCATGGAATCGGTTTTCTACAGCCCACAGCGAGCCAGACTTTTTACCTAAGGATAATCTGTTGTCACTCACAAGGAAAGATTGGTCTGAGATGACTGAGGATACTTTTGATGAGTTATTCTATGGCTCAGCTGTGAAGCGTACAGCTTATGCTGGATTAAAGAGAAATATTGATTTTGTAAATAAGGAAAAGGAGATCAATAATTAGATACTTCGGCTATTTAGAATATAATAACATTCCCCTTAGCTAATATTTTATAAGTTTGAGCAACTGAATTTTCATTCATTTGTTATTATTTAAAATCAGTAAATTTTGAAATTAAATATTGCACTCATATCACATGATGGAAAGAAACCAGAGATGGTTTCATTTGTACTTAATAATCAGACATTCCTTAAGCAATTTACATTATTTGCAACAGGTACCACTGGCTCCAAAATAGAAAACGAAGGCTTCCAAATAAAGAAGTTGCTTTCGGGACCTGTCGGAGGGGATGCACAGATTGCAACTATGGTGGCTACTGGGGAAATCGATTTAGTGATCTTTTTTAGAGACCCCTTAGGAAAGCATCCACATGAGCCAGATGTGCAAATGCTAATGCGTCAGTGTGATGTACATAATGTCCCTATGGCCACTAATCCAAAAGCAGCACATTACCTTCTTAGGGGCATAGAGGCAGAATTTAATTTATTAGCTTAATCGATTTAATATAGATCTCAGTGACAACTGACCAATATAAATTACTATCAGATCAGATACCTCATGAGCCGGGAGTCTATAGGTTTATTGGAGAAAATGATGTGGTAATTTATGTAGGTAAAGCTAAGAATCTAAAAAAACGCCTGTCATCTTATTTCGGACAGAAAAAGCATCAACAATATAAGACTAAGACATTAGTTAAGAATGCTAAAAGATTCGAATATACAGTTGTAGAATCTGAGCAGGATGCACTGTTACTGGAAAATACCCTGATAAAAAAACTTCAACCAAGGTATAACGTTATGCTAAAGGACGGCAAGACTTATACTTATATCGTTGTAAAGAAGGAAAGATTCCCAAGAGTTTTTTTTACAAGAAAAGTATGGAAAGACGGATCTCAGTATTATGGTCCCTATACATCGAAGTATCGGGCCAGGATAATTTTAGATATAATAAAAAAATTATTTAAACTCAGGACATGTAATCTGGCATTGTCAGAGAGTAATATAGAGGCTGGAAAATTCAAAGTATGCTTAGAGTATCATATAAAAAATTGTCTTGGACCATGTGTCGGATATGAAGATGTAGAGGTATACAATGAGAAGATAGCACAAGTTAAAAATATCTTAAGCGGACAGATTAAACCAGTTAAAGATTACCTCAAAAATCAAATTTCTAATTGTGTCGATACCTTAGAATTTGAGCAAGCGCAGATCTACAAAGAAAGATTAGATGCATTAGATAATTACCAGTCTAAGTCTACGGTTGTGAATACCAATATCAAAAACAGTGATGTATTCTATATCAGAACGGATGAAGATATGGCTTACGTCTCTTATCTAAAGATCGTCAATGGAGCATTGATCAACTCTGATAACCTGGAACTTAAGATGAATCTCAATGACGATGAGAATGATCTACTGGTATTTGCTATTAATTATATAAGAGAAAAATTTAGCAGCATAGCAGAGGAGATCGTCGTCCAGCGTAAGATTAATTATATAGACTCTGTGACGTGTACGGTACCTCAGAGAGGGGATAAGAAGCATCTATTAGACTTAGCAGAAAAGAACCTCAAGTATTATATCATCCAAAAGAGAAAGGATGATATCAATAAGATTAAGAAGCAGACATCTGCTCAGCGGATATTGACTACACTTAAGGAAGATTTGGATATGGATATCTTACCATATCATATCGAATGTTTTGATAATTCTAATATCCAAGGTAGTGACCCTGTAGCATCATGTGTTGTATTTAAAAACGCAAAACCTTCGAAAAGTGACTACAGAAAATTTAATATCAAAACTGTTGTAGGACCCGATGATTTTGCATCTATGAAAGAAGTCGTTTCACGTAGATATAAGAGATTGGTTGCAGAGAAAGCGGAGTTGCCACAACTTATTGTAATAGATGGAGGAAAAGGGCAATTAAGTGCTGCTTACGAAATATTAAAAGAAATAGGTATAGAGGATAAAATAGTTGTGATAGGAATCGCTAAACGATTAGAAGAAATATACTTCCCTGAAGATCCGATTCCGTTGTATATCAATAAAAAATCAGAATCTCTGAAGCTTATACAGCAATTGAGAAACGAGGCGCATAGATTTGCTATTACATTTCACAGAAATCAAAGGTCCAAGAATGCTCTGGGTACTGAACTAACTAATATTCCAGGCATTGGCGAAAAGACAGCAGAGAAACTACTTACGGAATATGGAAGCGTTAAGCAAATTAAAACTAAATCGAAAGAAGAATTAGAATCTCTCTTCGGAAAGAAAATTTCTACTTCACTTATCGAATATTTTTCTAAGGAATCACAATCAGAAGATACCACAGCGTGAGAATCCAAATGATAATATATCGTTTGATGTTTATTATGATATGCAGTTTCATTAGTTGTGAGCATGCTCCTAATACTGATATTGTAGTACATCCCAAAGTAAATAATATACATCTACGAATAGAAAATTGGAATCAAGGCATAGAGCGAATGGATGACATTTACATGAAGGATGGAATAGCCTACAGTGGGAATTTAGAACATAATTCTTCAGGAATGAGATACCGCATAGAATTGAAAGATGGCTTGGTTGATGGTCGACTGGAGGAATGGTATTCTGATGGAACCAAAAGAACTGAAAGATCATACGATATGGGTTTTGAGAATGGCGCTCAGCAAGGATGGCACAGCATTGGAAACCTGTCTTATGTCTATCAATCTCTTAATGGATTAAGAATAGGACCTTATGTAGAATATTATCCAAGCGGTGATCCTCAGATAATTAGTGATTATGATAATGGGTTTGAGTACAAAAAAAAGGTTTACGATATCAATGGCACTGTTCTCGTAAATTATGAAATTCGTGATGGCAGGTACTATGGACTTTTGGGTTCAAGTAGTTGTATTTCTAATTTGAAGAGTTATGGTAAGGCAGCAATTGAAGAGTAGTATTATATCATATTGTGTAATCTGGGGTATCGCAGCATTATTACTTCTGAGCTGTAACCAGAAGCCAAAAACATTACCATTTTTTAATTCAGCTGAATTTTCGCCAGAGTGGATATCTGATGACGATGCTAAGTTTGATGCGATACATAAGATAGCTGATTTCTCTTTCATAGATCAGAATAATCAAAAAGTGACTAATGCTAACTTCGACGGAAGGTTATATGTAGCAAATTTTTTCTTTACAACTTGTCCAGGTATCTGTCCGCAGATGACTAATAACATGGCAAAACTTCAAGATCATTATATGGATGATGATAGGATTAAGTTTTTGTCCCATAGTGTTACGCCATGGATGGATACGGTTAAGCAACTTAGACGATATGCAAAAGCGAACGGGGTAGTTAGTAAAAAGTGGCACTTAGTCACAGGCGATAAAGAAGTAATCTATAATATAGCTCGTCAGTCATATTTTGCTGAAAAGCAAATAGGACTACAACTAGATAGCGATGACTTTCTACATACTGAAAATTTTCTTTTAGTAGATCATGAGCGTAGAATTAGGGGAATATATAACGGCACCATAGATTCTGAAATGGAAAGACTCATGGAGGATATAGATATTCTATTCTCAAATGAAAATTTATAAAATAATTCTTTTAGGAAATACGCAATTAAGATCATAATAATTACATATATTTGTTTTTTGATATATGTAATCGACACATTATTAGAAGATTTTATATCAAATTACCCTTTTTAAACATTCTAACCCGCTCATTATACCGATTTTATATATCTATTTATTTAGATATGACCTAACCTGTATGAGACTGAGTAATAGGACTTAATAATTGATTTTTTCAATTTATTATTGAGTCGGTATTATGATAGATAACTTTGGTGTTACATTAAGGGATTTAATTAGTAAAAAATTACTCAAACTTCTCATTCCCATATCTTTCTGCTTTTTGTTTTCTGCGACTATGTATGCACATAGTACGCAAGTCGGCTATTGTACTAACAATGGCAATGTTAGAATATACATAGAGCACTGGCACGGTAACGTGACTAATTTCTCTGCATCTAGCGTTGATATGACCGTTATTATTGACGGTATGGCTATGTTTATCCCTAATGTACCAGCCAGTGGATTTGTACACGATACACCATTCTCTGCATTAGCATGTAGCGGAACAGTGGGAAGTTATAATCTAATGAGTGCAACCTGTGGAAGAGAGAATATTTATAATGATTGGG
>Ga0209185_1000244_pt1 | contig 76497 bp, 66 predicted proteins | sample SidtaG_2_FD_187425 | JGI IMG/M metagenome (GOLD analysis project Ga0209185, IMG submission 187425) | Marine algal microbial communities from Sidmouth, United Kingdom - Sidmouth_Asex2 metaG (SPAdes) (version 2) | ecosystem: Host-associated > Algae > Red algae > Unclassified | place: Sidmouth... | reverse complement strand
CGGAAGAGGCAGAGACGACATTTGCGTTACACCAGAACGAGCCGAATCCATTTACGACAGAGACGACGATAGGCTTTGACTTACCGAAGTCAGGTACAGCGACATTGACGTTGCATGATGTAACAGGTAAGGTACTTAGTGTAATCGCAGGAGATTATGCACAGGGATACAATGAGATAAAAGTTGGTAGAAAGGATATCAATACAACAGGATTGGTATACTATACGCTACAGACAGCAAATAATACAGCTACTCAGCACATGATTATTATTGAGTAGTCATTTTGGTTTATTATTACTGGAAAAGGCTGATCATTTCTTGATCAGCCTTTTCTGTTTTTATATAGTCCTGTCTTTAAACGACCTTACAAAGAATGCAAGGTGTGATAACAACAATCATCGAAGAAGTAAGGTAAGTGAGTAGTCCATACAAAAGTTCAAGGTAAACTTCACAATAATTGTAGTAGATAATTGCATAGAACCTAATTCAGATCTATTATACAGAGCTGGTAGAAAACGTAATTAAGAATTTTTTATACCGACTGTAATTACGGATAGTCCGATCTTATTGAAAACGACTTTGTCTATCGTCTTAGCTATAAAAAGTAAGCGATCGTAGATTTTCATCTGATTGAGGGGAATGGTTTTCTTCTTTAGTAATTTGCCAGAAACAAACCATCCTAGCATACCGAATGCATTAAAGTATTGAGAGTGTTCTAATTCGAATTCTGCTCCAATTAATTTTCTAAGAGATTTTTTTGTATATCGTCGGTAATGTTCGAGTGCAAGATCAAAAGTATTGTACAATGACTGAAAAGCTGGTACCAGTATAATTATTTTTCCTTTTGGTTTGAGTAATTTCTTTGCGTTGGATATAGCAGTCTTGTGATCCTTAATGTGCTCTACCACATTAAGTGCAAATAAAGAATCGTATTGAGTTAATAGACTTCTATACCGATTGTCAAAATCAGGGTCTACTAAATCAAGTTGGATTATCTTATCTTTTGAATACTCGGGAAATTGTTCTTCGATAGTAGTAACATAATTTTCTCTGATATCAGTAAGCGTAATGTCTCTGCCATCATCAATGAAATGTTTAGATATATTCCCTATTCCACTACCTATCTCAAGAATTTTTCCATTGCAATGAGGGCTTATTGTTTGGTACATCCAACTATTAAAGTTCTTAGCGATAGATATAGACTCTAATGTTTCTATACCTATCTCATCGACTTCTGGAAACTCAAATTCTTCGCTCATGCCTAACCAAATAAGTTATATCTCACAATACAATAGAGTGCTCTGACGCCATCTTTCCAATTGATTTTTTTTCCCTCTGCGTAAGTCCTACCGTAGTAAGAAATGCCGACTTCGTATAATCTAAGATTCTTGACCTTCGCAATCTTTGCAGTTACCTCAGGTTCAAATCCAAATCGCTTTTCTTTAAGAGTAAGCCCTTTGATAATAGATGCGTCGAATAATTTATAACAAGTCTCCATGTCAGTTAGATTAAGATTGGAGAACATATTAGAGAGCATTGTAAGAACCTTATTTCCTATCGTATGCCAGAAGAATAAGATCCTATGGGCCTTGCCACCTTGAAATCTACTTCCATATACGACATCAGCATAACCATCTATGATAGGTTGCAATAGAAGCTTATACTCTTCTGGATCATATTCCATGTCAGCATCTTGTATGATGATGTAGTCTCCGGCAGCTTCTGCTATACCAGTATGGATAGCAGCACCTTTACCTTTATTGATTTCATGTTTTCGGTAAGTAATTTCTTTGTTTATCTCTGATAATCCCTGAGCTATGGCACTAGTCTTATCAGTAGAATGATCATCTATAATGAGGATTTCCTTCTTGATATCGCCTGGAAGTTGTACTGCTAATACCTTATCCACTATAGTTATAAGCGTATTTTCTTCATTATATGCTGGAATAATTATACTTAGTACCAATGGATTATTCTGATTATTTAGTATTCATAATTCTATTAACAACTTCTGCAGGGCCATTGTATCCTGCTTGCTGTGCAGTTCTGACATCTTGCTTAGCTCTATTGTAATCTGCAAGATAGTAATAAGACTTAGCACGCTCAAAGTAATAGATGCCTTTACGTTGCATAGATATTGCTCGATCTATAGCAGTTACTGCATTTTGAGGATCTTTAAGGCTATTTTGAAGACGGGCTTTTTCATACCACATGTCAGAAGATTTATATGGATTATACTCTAAGTATTTATTGATATCCTTTAGTGCATTAGCTAAGTCTCCATTTTGATTATAGATGACTGATCTGTTAAGGTATATATTTCCAAATGTAGGATCTATTTTCTCAGCTTCATTCAGTTGTATGATGGCATTATTCAGATCTCCGAGTTTAGCATAGGTTGCGCCACGATTTACTCGGAATTCTACATCACTTGGTTTGAGCTCTATGGCTTTATTATAATTTTCTAATGCCTTAAGAAGGGAATCCCGCTGGGTAAAGTTGAAATATAATCTTGCTCTGGAATTGTAGGGTTCCGGCTTAGTAGGAGCGAGACGGATGACCTCAGCGTAATCTTGTAAAGCAGCAGAGACGTATTGTGCACTGATCGATCGGAGCCTTTGGGCTTCTTGAGGATTCTGATTTTGTATTCGATTAGCATCAGTTAATAATTGCTGACTATAATCTCTTCTATAGTTGGCTCTGTTACCATAAGGTAGGGTGGTCTTAGTATAATACTTTAGGACATGAGTCCATAAGCTGTTACTATTTTTCCAGATCTTATTTTGATTATACGTGATGTATCCATAAGCACCTAAGACGATGATTGCCATTCCGATAATGACTTTTTGGAGATTAGCTTTTGTTTCGAATAATCTACTAGCATAATATGCCATAATGAAAAATAATCCGAAGTAGGCAATATAAGTAAATCGATCAGCCAAAAAGCCTTGGCCGGCACCTACTATCTGTAATAGCAAGAAGACATTACTGACAAAGAATCCTATACCAAAGAACCAAACTTTCCACTTCTTAATGTAAGAAAACCAAAGCAAAACTCCAGTAATGATGAATGTAAGAATGGATGCATACATATACCATGGCATACTTGATGGATACGGATATAAGGGAGATAATCGATATGGAATAATCGATTTGATATAATATACTGACATCTGATATGCTCCGATGAATATTCGGCTTATGCCATGATACTCTTGCTGTTCTATGGAACCTTGCTTAGATAAGAAGTATATATTAACGAATCCAATGATTAATGATCCTATAAAGAATGGCCACTTACTAAGTATGGATTTGAATGTCAGCTTAGAACCCTTCGATAAGTAGTAATCTACTAATATAAGCGAGATAGGTAATAAGACGGCTTGGATCTTAGATAATAAAGAAAGTATAAATGACACAGCAATAACAATAATTAACTTCTTAGAAAATCCATCTTGCTTTCCTCTAACATAGAAATAAAATGCCGCCAAATAGAAGGCACCAAAGAGTACATCCTTACGTTCTGTGATCCAAGCCACAGATTCCACACGCATGGGATGTATGCCAAATAACAACGCCAGCACAGCTGCTCCAAAATACCCTAACTTAAGCCTACATCCTATTAGGAAAACAAATAAGGTTGCAATAATGTGGAGTATAAGATTATTAAGGTGCCAGTTATAAGGATTGCTATATCCGAAAACTCTCTTCTCTATAGCAAAAGTAAATATGGTTAGAGGATTATATCCCCCGATCACATCTGACTTAAAGATCTTGACGGAATTCTCCCAGAAGTTATTTTTGTCTATTGTGCTGACAAGATCATTCTCTAGAAAATTCTTATCATCATCCCAATTGACAAATTGATTATTGAGAGAGCTGGTAAAACAAACAAAAGTTATCACGATAATCCCTACAGCAATCAAAAATTTAAACTTATCAAATGAAGACTTCTTTATCGCTTGCTTAGATTGTAATTTCTTGAGTTCTTCTTTTTTCTTTTTCTTCTTGTTTTTTTTTGATCCCATGAGGTATTAATCCTATGATATATAAATTATTTAAATATATAAAATTATAGTATCAAGGTATCCATTATTGATGCTAAATCAGATATCGCATTGTGATGACAATGAGGCAAAAAAAAAAAGACCTTGACTAATGTCAAGGTCTTTTTACTTTTTTTAAGGTGCTTATTATGCTCCTTTCTTCTTACTTGCACAACACTTCTTTCCAGACTTATTGCAAGCTTTTGCTTTTGTTCCGCTCTCCTTAGAGGTTTTGATGATTTTAGCTTCGTTGTCAGAGATCATATCCTTTGGAGAAACATTTACGAATGATGCACTTTTCACATCATATAATACTTCTTCCTTCGATACTTTACCTGATTTAGCACAAGTAGATGACTTAAAGAAACTAATAGAACCTGACTTAGAACATACTTTTTTCTCGATATGCTCACTACCTTCAGCAGCTAATTCTGCAGCTGCAAGAGCAGAAGCTACATCTGTCTTAGCACCATCTTCCATAATTATGCATGTAACACCTGCTTTAGCACAAGCTTTAGCTTCAGACTTAGAGCATACTTTCTGTGCATTAATAGATCCTACTGCAAGGATAAATGCAAAAACAAATAATAAATTTTTCATTTAAGATATATTTTAAATAAGTTAATAATTTCAAATTACACTAAAATAACGCTATTTAAGACATAATGTTACGTCAGCCTCATTCTTAACGTAAAATTATTACATTTCTCATTATAAATCAAAAGACTTGTAATAATAGTCTGATGTTCAGTAATCTATCTACATTTACATAATAATTAAATGTCATATGAGATATATAATATGTCTTCTTACTTGCACTTTTATGTTGTTTTCATGCAAAGCTAAGCATGAATCGATATACGATTACACAGGCGATAAGTTGATTTTCGGAACCGGAGGTGGATTTTCAGGTAAAGTAACCGAATACACATTGCTTTCAAATGGTGATTTTTATTCAGGTACTGCAAGCGAGGGAAATGTATATGAACTTCAGCACAACATGAAGGATAGAGTCAATCAAATGTTTAAAAGCTACGATATGCTCGGATTAGCTGATCTTGATATCAATGAATCAGGAAATATTACAAAGTATATCATAATGCAGAAGAAAAATGAGAATGCTCACAGAATCCAATGGGCTGATTTTGTAGAGGCGGCACCTCAAGAGCTTAAGATATATCATAGAAACTTATTAGCATTTGCCAAAGAAGTAAGACTGGCACAAAAAGAGGAACCCTTACCAATCAAATAGAAAAATTTATAATTATGAGAATTGTTATAATCATATTTTTTTGCTTCTGGATGACAGGAACATCAGCTCAAGAAAAGAAACGAATTAGAAGTAATGACTTGCAAGCTATAGACATCGGAAGAAAAATAAAGGTCAATAAGAATATAGTTTCTGGAAATCGGACCAATATTAATTCTATAGATTATAGCAGTTTATCTAAGCCAGATTTAAAAAACCTCAAAACGCTTTCTTTTAAAATAAAAACAAAAGATAAGGGAGTTATTACATGGTTAGAAGCTGAGGTAAATCAAGATAAAAGTGCAGACTGGAATTCTAAGATAGCATCGTGGTATATTTCAGTCGGAGACTTATTAGAGGTGGATAATAAAGTAAACTCATTTACACCTAAAAGAATATGGACAGATGAGCTCGGGCAGACTCACATCCAGACATCGCAATTCCATAATGGAATCAAAATATACAATGCAGAAGTTATACTACATTCTATAGACGATGCTATCTACGGTCAGAATGGATACTATGTAAAATCCAAAAACTTACCAACAGAGAAGAGTGAGGTTATAGATGCTGATATCATAAGAGATAATATTAGATCTTCACTCACTAACTATGACGAAGATTGGAATATACTGGGTGGATTAAATTACACTTTTGAAATACCACAGCACGAACAAGAACTGGTATACTATAATCATGAAGGTGAATACATATTAGCTTACCATGCTAAGGTCTATCCTCACATGGCGGAGCATCTGGAATATATCGTAAATGCTTCTGATGGTAGTGTCATCTTAGAGAGATCATTAATATGTAAGGCACACAACCACTCGAATGATCACAGTCATGATGTGCACGCCTCTCACATTAATTGTGATCATGATAATTATGTTGCAGTAATGGATGGAGAAGCTACTGCTAATGCAACGGACTTATTAGGCCAGACTCGTAATATAAATACCTATGATGTAGGAGGTGATTTTTTCATGATAGATGCATCGAGAGATATGTATCAGAGTAGTTCTGTCTTACCTAATGATCCTAAAGGCGTCATCTGGACAATAGATATGAGAAATGCTTCTCCATCTAATAATGCAGATTACTTCCATGTATCGTCTGAGAATAACAATTGGAATAATTCTCCTGCAGGTGTGTCTGCTCACCACAACGCTGGGCAAGCATATGATTACTTTAAGAATGTGCATGGAAGAGAAGCCATCACAGGAAACGGTCAGAATATAATTTCTTTTATCAATGTCTCTAATGAAGATGGCTCTAATATGGGTAACGCCTTCTGGAACGGATTAGGTATATTCTATGGAAATGGAGACAGTGATTTTTTACCATTAGGTAGAGGACTGGATGTAGCAGGACATGAGATGTCCCATGGTGTCATACAGGCTACAGCTAACTTAGAATACTCAGGAGAATCCGGTGCTATTAATGAAGCTATTGCAGATATTTTTGGAGCTATGATAGATAGAGATGACTGGTTGATAGGTGAGGATGTATTGCGTAATGGTCAGCCACTTAGGAATATGCAAAATCCACATAATAACGCTCAGGCTGGCGACTATGGTGGTGGATGGCAGCCAGATAACTATGATGAGAGATATACTGGTTCTGCAGATAATGGTGGCGTACACATTAATAGCGGTATAATCAATAGAGCCTATTATCTATTCGCAACAGGTACTTCTAAGGTAATTGCTGAGAGGGTGTATTACAGAGCTCTGACGACATATCTTACGAGGTCATCTCAGTTTACAGATCTAAGAATTGCGGTAGAGCAATCAGCTAATGACTTGTATGCCAATGATCCTAATGTGGTAGCTCAAGTCAGAAGCGCTTTTGATCAGGTCCGTATTTTTAGTACTGGAGGCACTAATTATGAGCAAGATGTAGAGACTAATCCAGGTGATGATTTGTTATTATTCGCAGATCCAGATCAGTCTAACTTGTATGTTATTAATATCACTCAGTCAGAAGCCATATTTGATCCACTGACAACGACTAATTTCCACTCTAAGCCAAGTGTGACTGATGATGGGAGATACATAGTATTTGTAGGAGAAGATAGAAAAGTACATCTAATAGAGATCGATTATAATACTCAGAATGCAACAGAAAGTATATTGATAGATGATGCGATATGGGATAATGTAGTTATCTCAAAAGATGCTTCTCGGATAGCGGCTACTTTTCAGTTGGTAAGTCCTGAGAGCGATGTGCAGAATCGAACTTTATGGGTTTATGATTTCAATGTCGATGGACAACAGACTTTTGAATTGTTGAATCCGACCTATAGTGACGGAGTATCTACAGGAAATGTCCTGTATCCTGATGCATTAGAATTTGACGTGACAGGTAATACTGTTATGTATGATGCCCTTAATCGGGTCAATGGATCTGCAGGTGGCGATATAGAGTTTTGGGATATTGCATTTATAGAAGTGTGGAATCCAAGCGCCGATACTTGGGCATTAGGTAAGATCGATAAGTTATTCGGCTCTCTACCAGAAGGTATCAGTATAGGTAATCCTACTTTCTCTAAGAACTCTCCTTATATAATTGCTTTAGATTATATCGAAGAAGGTAATAATCAGATTCTAGGTGTCAATATAGAAAGAGGTGATGTGTCAGTCTTATTCGAGAACTCGGGATTAGGTTATCCTTCTTATTCTCGTGATGATAATTTCTTAGTCTATGATCTACATGCATTCAGTCCTACAGAGCTTGGTATCCTTCAGTTAGAAGATGATAAGATTAGTCGAGTACCTAATTCTGATGATTTTTTCTTTCAGAATACATTTGCTTCTAAATGGGGTGTATGGTACAGTAATGGAAGTCGAGTACTCTCTGATGTAGAAGAATTAGCAGAAGAGAAAAATGTAATTACTATTAGCCCTAATCCTATGGAGGATATCTTAAGTTTGGAAATGGATACTGATGGTATAGATGGCGATGTTACTTTAGAAATCATCGATGCACAAGGAAAGCTTGTTCTGAAAAGAGAGATATCACATTCTTACACTAATAATATCAATACAAATGTTAGCCACCTCCATAGTGGGAGTTATATTTTGTCTATCAGATTTAATGAAACGATTATAACTAAGAAATTCATTAAGATGTAGAATGATGTATCCACAAATTAATTCTTTATTACAGTTAGTCAGCTGATTATATCTGCATCGTTGCATATTAAGAAAGTACTTATCATAAGGTATAACTCCATAGGGGATATAGTCCTGACTTCTCCTGTAATTTCTTTACTGTATAGTAATCAGTATGAGGTACATTATTTGTGTAAGAAAGCATATAGTTCTCTGGTAGCTAATAATCCAAAGGTCGATAGAGTATGGGAGTTTGATGATAATTTTTCAATCCTTATTCCACAACTTAAGGCAGAGGGTTTTATTTATATTATAGATTTACATAATAATTATAGGTCTGGAAGAATTAAGAAAGCATTAGGTGCAAAATCATATACACTCTGTAAGAGCAGAATTAAGCTTTATCTAATGACTCGCTGGCGATTAGATCTATCACCAGAGAAGCATATCGTGGATAGGTTCTTAGATACTATTGAGGATATCGTAACTATAGAAAATACACCTTTAGAGTTTTATATACCTGATAGAGATATCGAGAATGCAAAAAAGTTATTGCCTACGAAATCGTATGTCGCCATAGCGGTAGGAGCTGCATTCCATACAAAGCAGATTCCAGAGGATATGATTATAGATGTAATCGATGAGATACAAGGCACTGTGGTGTTGTTAGGGGGAATAGGAGATGTAGAAAAATCTAAAATCATAGAAATTAGAAGTGATAGAAAAGTCTATAATCTTACAGGCCAATTAAGTATCGAAGAATCTGCTCATGCTGTACAGCAAAGTAGAATGTTGCTGACGGGAGATACAGGACTTATGCATATCGCAGCAGCAGTAGGTACTAAAGTCGTAGCGATATTCGGAAGTACACACCCTAAGTTAGGTTATACTCCATACATGCAAAATGACAGTGACGCTATAGTGATGGGTAATCAGGACCTATCCTGTAGACCATGTACAAAACAAGGTAATCATAGCTGTCCCAAAGGGCACTTTAGATGTATGTTAGAGTTGGATACAGATGATATTGTCGATAATATAAATAGATTCATCGATTAAGTGAATTATATACTTTAGAAGAATGTTAATGCAATTATAACTACTAATACTAACTAAATAAATACCAATGTCCAGAGCAAAATTTAATACACCTAATATTTCAGGTAACTTCATAAAGTATGCCGTTATATTTTTTATAATATTTTTCATTTTCATGATACTGACTAGCACGACATTCATCACGATTAAGTCTGGTGAGAAGGGAGTAGAGTTTAAGAAGTTTTCAGGAGGATTGATTAAGGAAAAGATCTATGATCAGGGATTTCATGTTGTTATGCCTTGGAATAGTTTGATAATATATGATGTCAGAACTAAAGATGCTTTCGAGACAATGGAAGTTTTGTCTAGAAACGGATTGACAATTACGGTAGAGTTGTCTTTTAGGTATTCTGCTGACCCTAATAGAATAGGATACTTACATGATGAGATAGGTCCTGATTATCTCGAGACTATACTTAAGCCAGAAATCAGATCTGCTACCAGAGAAGTGATCGGAAAGTATTTGCCAGAAGAATTGTATTCTACTAAGAGAGAGACAATCCAAGATGAAATAGAAACGGCAACTGAGACAGCTGCAGCAGAGAAAAATATTATAATAGACGCTGTCCTAATTAGAGAAGTGCAATTACCAGAAAAACTTAAGGCAGCCATAGAGCAGAAGTTAGAGGAAGAGCAGTTGTCTTTTCAGTATGAATTCAAGCTGGATAGAGAAAGAAAAGAGGCGGAAAGAAAAATAATAGAGGCTCAAGCCAAAGCAGATGCCAATAGAATATTGAATGCCAGCTTATCAGATAACCTTCTTAGAGATAAGGGTATAGAAGCAACGCTCAAGCTTGCGGAATCTCCAAACTCTAAAGTTGTAGTAGTCGGAGGCAGCGGAGATGGATTACCATTAATACTAAATAATTAGTGTTAGACTAAGATAGATTATAAATATATGAAGAGTAACTACAATTGTAGTTGCTCTTTTTTTTTGATCATATTATCCTTTATTGATTAGCTTCTTTCTTAGGATCACTATCATAGTATGTGTCAAAAACCTCATCCACTGGTTCCCACAGTTCTATCTTATTACCTTCCAGATCTAATATGTGGACGAACTTCCCGTAATCAAATGTCTCTATCTCATCCACGATCTTGACACCTTCTTTACGTAATTCGTTGACTAACCATTCCAGATCATCCACACGATAATTAATCATATATGGTTTCTCAGAAGGTGATAGGTGTTCTGTGTCTTCCTTCATAGGACTCCATTGTAGGTAATGACTTTTCTCTGGAGAGCTCCATTGTCGAGATTTGAATCCAGCCCCATATTCATCTGTCTTTATTCCTAAGTGAGTTTCATACCATTTTTTTAGAGTATCTACATTTTTAGTTTTGAAGAAAATGCCTCCTATTCCTGTGACTCTCTTTTTATTTTCCATTTATTTTTCGATTTTTAAGTAACCTAATTAATTCTGATTACGTCTTACAATAAAATTAATAAATATGAAAAACCAACTATTAATCTTGCTTGCGCTTCTTTTTACATTTACTCTTAGTGCTCAAGATAAGACTATCGATCTCTCTTCGTATAACTCAGTACATGTATCTGAGGGTATTAAGGTAAAGATGATTAAAGGCGACCCTAAAGCTGAAATCACTATGCATAAAGGTAAATTAGAAGATGTTGTTGTTTCTCAAGATGGAGAATCTATTAGGATTAAATTTAAAAAGAAGAAAAAAATATCTTGGAATAGTTCTAATAATCGTAAAGTAAGCATTGATTTATATTTTGATGGTGATATATCAGAAGTCGCAGTAAGTTCTGGTGCTTTATTACAAAGCGATGAGACATTCTTTTCTTCTGATTTTGAATGTGACGCATCTAGTGGTGGCACTATTGATGTTAGAGTAGAAAGCGATGATGCAGATATAAGTGTCAGTTCTGGCGCCTCTATTAAGATATCTGGAGAGGCAAAGAATCTCGAGGTTAGCGTGAGTTCTGGAGCAACATTTAAAGGTAAAAACCTAAAATCTAAATCTAAATCTGTAGATGTAGACGCTTCGAGTGGTGCCTCGGCAACTGTATGGGCGACTGATGATATAGAAGCAGATACTAGTTCAGGAGCTTCCATCAAGTACAAAGGAGATCCTAAAAACGAAAACTTAGATGCTGGAAAATGGTCTGGAGGATCTATTAGAAAATTATAAGTTTCCTATTGTAATAGATACAAAGTAGTATGTGCTATTATTTCTTATTTTGATCCCAAGTGAAGAAAAATATAAGAGTAGAAAAGAATTATCTTTCCTACTCTTTTTTTATGTCATCTAAGAATATGTTATTTTTAGCAACGGATCTTTTCCTGATTTTATATCATAATAACTGATGACGCAACAAGAAAATAATGCTTATATATTAGGAACCGATGACGCAGAGTTAAAGAGATTGGGATTGCAACATCAGGTCTGGGCTTCAGAAGCGAAACGAGGATGGGAGAGTGCTAATTTTACTGTAGGGCAGACACTGTTAGATCTCGGCTGTGGCCCTGGTTATACGACTCAGGATTTGGCATATATCGTCGGTGATAGAGGGAAAGTTATTGCGGTCGATAAGTCAGAAAAATATATAAATTTACTTACCGAGGTGACGAACATTCATCAGCTTAATATTGAGTTTCAGAATTGTGATTTCGATGATATGGTCTTACAAGATAATAGCATAGACGGAGTCTATAATAGATGGTCGCTGGCATGGATAGATAATGTCCCATCTATCATAAATAAATTAATCAATGCAATGAAGATAGGTGCTAAAATTGTCTCTCATGAGTATTTTGATTGGAATACCTTACAGGTGAGTGCACCTGCGACTAATTGGAAGAGGGGTAGAGATGCTGCTCTGAGAAGCTTTTTAGAAGGGAATGGTGATATTAATATAGGTAGACATCTTCCGCAATTATTTACAGAAGCTGGATTAGTTGTCAGAAGTGTCAGACCGATGGTTAAGATAGCTAGACCTTCTGATTTCACATGGCAATGGCCCGAAAGTTTCTTCGAGATATATATGCCCAAACTTGCAGAAGCCGGTCTGCTGACTGAGCAAGAAGCTGAAGATGCGGTTATGGAATTCAAGTCGTTAAAGAATCATCCAGGTGCTACTCTGATGTCACCATCGATGATAGAGGTGATAGCGGAGAAGGTGTCCTAAATCTAATAGACAACAATAGAAAATACTATTAAGTAATTATCCTGATTGACGTGATATGTCGTAACTTAGAGCAAACTTCATGATTACTTTTTAGCTTACTTTTTTTATACCAAACTGAGAGATGGTAGTAACTAGAGAGTATCCAAGGCTCCTTCTCGGGAGCCTTGTTTGTTTATAGTAAGTTTTGGAAGCTAATCCACTTATGTTCGTGTTATACTTAAGCAATATTCTCTACTTTAAGTATATATTTGAAGCTTAATCTATTGCATTAATTATCTGATATGTATTCTAATAAAACTACTGTTTTCATTATTGCTGCATTGCTGGTTTTAGCCACATCTTGCAAAGAAGAAGTTGCAAAGACAGAAATCTCATCTGAGGGGTTTAGTATACTTTCTTCAGCTAAGTCAGGAATCACTTTCTCGAATAATATAGTAGAAAATGAAACTAAGAACTACTTCAATTTCGAATATATCTATAACGGAGGCGGTGTTGCAATAGGGGATATCAATAATGATGGCTTAGATGATATATATTTCTCTGGTAATGAGGTAGAGAATAAGTTATACCTTAATAAAGGTGAAATGAAATTTGAAGATATCACAACAACGGCAGGTGTTGCTGTACCACAAGGATGGAAGACAGGTGTCAATATGGTAGACATCAATCAAGATGGCTACTTAGATATATATGTCTGTAGATCTGGATGGGACACGATGGATCCTAAGCTCAGAACTAATCTGCTATTTATAAATAATAAGGACAATACATTCAAAGAATTTTCGAAGGCAGTAGGTCTGGATGAAGGAGGATTTTCTATACATAGTAGTTTCTTTGATTATGATAAGGATGGAGACTTAGATTTATATGTAACTAATCACCCTTTTATCTATGACCTTTCTTTAGACGAAAGAATCAAAAAAAGAACCAATCCTGACGAAGCAGCAAGAGATAAGTTGTATAGAAATGATGGTGGTCTGAAGTTTACAGAAGTAGCACAATCTGCAGGCATATATAATTATGGTCATGGCTTAGGTATTGTAACTTCTGATATTAATAAAGATGGATGGACTGATATCTATATCGCAAATGATTATAAGGAACCTGATTATTTATATATCAATAATAAAGACGGCACCTTTACCAACCAGATAAAAGAACTGACTGGACATATCTCATTTAATTCTATGGGTATTGATATAGGTGATATTAATAATGATGGGTTGGAGGATATATTTATCACAGAGATGTTGCCTTCTGATTACAAGAGATCTAAGACTAATATGGCTTCTATGAATATAAAGCTATTCGAAGGCATGAAAAAGTTGGGATTACATTATCAGTATATGCATAATGTTCTATTACTTAATAAAGGAAATAAAAGATACGTGGATGTCTCACAGATTACTGGGACAGCAAAAACGGATTGGAGTTGGTCTTGTAATTTTATTGATTTCGATAATGACGGGAATCGAGATCTATTTATCACTAACGGAAATAAGCGAGATGTCTTTAATAGAGATTATAAAATAGAAGCTAATCGAATCGCAAAAGAAAATGGCGGTAAGCTTAACTTAGACGAGTTATACAAGATTATGCCAGCTACTAAGTTGTCTAATTTCTTATTTAAGAATAATGGAGATTTAGATTTTAATGATGTTACTAGTTCTATGGGGCTGGATAGGTTGAGTTTGTCACAGGGCTCTGCTATCAGTGACTTAGATAATGATGGTGATATAGATATCGTGGTTAACAATTTAGATGAGACCTCTTATATAATAGAGAATAATGCAGCAGGTAATTACTTACGTATTAATCTAGAAGGATCAGCATACAACAGAAGAGGACTCAATTCCAAAGTTGAAATTCAATATGATAACGGAAAGAAACAATATTATGAATTGAAAACGACCAAAGGTTACTTGTCTTGCTCTGAGAGCATAATTCATTTTGGGTTGGGAGACATTAATGTTATAGATAAGGTATCAGTCATATGGCCAGATGACAAGATTTCGACACTCACAAATGTGCAAGCAAATCAAGTCCTTAATATAAAGTATTCTAAAGCAAAAGCTAGTAAGCCAACAAAAAAAGAAAGTAATACGATCCTCAAAGTATTGAATGTAGCATCCACATACAAGCATAGCGAAAAGACATTTAACGATTACAAGACTCAGATATTATTACCGCATAAGTTCTCCCAACTCGGACCATTCATGTCGAGTGGAGATATTAATGGAGACGGCATGGAAGATGTATTTGTCGGCGGTGCTTCAGGTCAGGCTGGAATGTTTTATTTGCAACAAGCTAATGGTGACTTCGGAGAATTACAGCCTGCGGCACTTGTAGCAGATAGAGCTTATGAAGATATGGGAAGTGCAATAGAAGACTTTGACGGAGATGGAGATATGGATATTTTTATAGCAAGTGGTAGCAATGAGTTTCCAGCTAAGTCGCCGATGTATAATGATAGATTATACCTCAATGATGGCAAAGGAAATTTTACTAAAAAGAACAACTTACCAGCTAATATATCCAGTAGCATGGATGTGTCAGCATGTGATTTTGATGCAGATGGAGACATGGATATATTTGTTAGTGGTAGAATATTTCCGGACTATTATCCATATCCTACGCCAAGCTTAATGCTGGTGAATGATGGCAAGGCCAACTTTACCGATGTCGCTCGTACTCAAGGCCAAGGGCTAGATATACAAGGGATGGTAACATCTTCTGTATGGTCAGATGTGGATGCAGATGGAGATAAGGATCTTATAGTAGTAGGAGAGTGGTTGCCTATTACCATTTTCGAAAATAATAATGGCACATTATCTAATGCAACCAATAAGTACAATCTACAAAATACAACAGGCTGGTGGAATAAGATTGTAGAGTTAGATTATGATAGCGATGGAGACATGGATTATATAGTCGGTAACTTAGGTCTTAATCATAAGTTTCAAGCCTCTCCAGAGAAACCCTTCCATTTATACAGCGGCGATTATGATGATAACGGTAGTATAGATGTCGTCTTAGCCAAGTATTATGAAGATAAAGAAGTGCCTGTCCGAGGTAAGGAATGCTCGACAGAGCAGATGCCATTTATATCTGAGAAATTCGGCACTTATAAGGAGTTCGCTAATGCTGGGGTATTGGATATGCTAGGCGAGTCAGTTGATAAGGGTATCAAGTTGTCAGCTACAATATTCCAAAGTATCGTTCTCGAGAGAACGCCATCAGGATTTATAATCAAAGAACTGCCACGTGGTGTACAGTTGTCTCCGATGAATGGTATTGCCCATCACGATTTTGATAGTGATGGAAGACAAGACCTTATCATTGCGGGTAATATGTATGAAACGGAAGCAGAAACTACAAGAGCTGATGCTTCTATAGGATCTGTCATCCTAAATAAAGAGTCAGGATTCGAAGTTATGGATATGGAATCTTCTGGATTCTATGCTTCAGGCGATGTCAAAGACTTGATCAAGATCAAGTCTAGAAATGGACATACATTTGTCGTATCACAGAATAATGAGAAGCCTCTTTTTTTCATTAGTAATTAGTAAGACTTAGCGTATAATACAGTTTGCTTTGCAGGCTCTCCGCTTAGGATATCTTTGCCTGAACCTAATGTATTTTCTTCATCGATACATCTTATCGTTGCTTTGGTTTTTTCTTTAACAGCGAGTTCTGTTTCTGTGGTACCATCCCATAGTGCCTTGACGAATCCACCTTTCTCTTCTAATATAGTGGTCAGCTCATCCATTGTCTCTGCAACGGAGATATGATCATCTCTATATGCTTTGGCTATGGAGAATAGGTTGTCCTGTATTTCCTTTAGTAAATCGTCGATGTACTTTTCTACACCAGTTAGCTCTATGGATTTCTTTTCTTTCGTATCTCTACGAGCGATCTCTACTACATTCTTTTCTAAGTCTCTCATTCCGATTCCTATTCTCACTGGAACGCCTTCCATCTCATACTGAGCAAACTTAAATCCAGGACGCTTCTGATCATCACGATCTATTTTGACTCGGATATTTAATGCTTTGAGTTTATCGGCGATTTCTTCCGCAACTTTCATGATTTCTTCTTTCGGCTTAGGGATCGGTACGATAACGACCTGAGTCGGTGCTAACTTCGGAGGAAGTACAAGCCCTTCGTCATCAGAATGTGTCATGACGAGTCCACCTACTAATCTCGTAGATACTCCCCATGAAGTAGCCCATACGTGCTCCTGCTTGTTATTACTATCTGCAAATTTTACATCAAAAGCCTTAGCAAAATTCTGACCTAAGAAATGAGATGTTCCAGCTTGTAGTGCCTTACCATCTTGCATTAATGCCTCGATAGTATAAGTCTCTACGGCGCCGGCAAACCGTTCGTTAGCAGTCTTAGCACCCTTTATCACTGGCATAGCCATGTATTCTTCTGCAAATCTCGCATAGACCTCATGGATAAGTTGACTCTCATCTATGGCTTCTTGCTTAGTCGCATGAGCTGTATGACCTTCTTGCCAGAGGAACTCCGCCGTTCTAAGAAATGGTCTCGTTCTCATTTCCCATCTGACAACATTCGCCCATTGATTAATCAGTAAAGGGAGGTCTCTGTATGATTGTATCCAGTCTCGGTATGTATTCCATATTATGGTTTCAGAAGTAGGCCTAACGATCAGTTCTTCTTCCAGCTTAGCAGAAGGGTCTACTACTACACCAGGTCCGTCAGGATTATTCATTAGTCTATGATGCGTGATGACTGCACATTCCTTAGCGAATCCCTCTACATGCTCCGCCTCTTTGCTGAGGAAGCTTTTAGGTATAAATAGTGGAAAGTAAGCGTTGACATGACCAGTTTCCTTAAACATCTTGTCCAATTGAGCCTTCATATTCTCCCATATTCCATATCCTAACGGCTTGATGACCATACATCCTCGGACAGCAGAGTTGTCTGCCAGACCTGCTTTTTTCACAATATCATTATACCATTGAGAATAATTATCTGTTCTTGAAGTTATTTCTTTAGCCATATCGTCCTAAAAGTTATATTTTTTATTGTTCTAAATTTCTTAATTCGCTGCAATACCTGATATCTACAGCAAAGCATATTACTCACATTTGTATCTGAAGTATATACATGTAAGAATTAAATAACATTTCCTTAATCCGCATCAAATGTAATGGTAAGACTTTAAGAAAGTATAGGATTCCTTATATTTAGGGAGCTTATGAGCAGATATATGTTAAATTATGTATAATCAGGCATGACATCGAACCCACAAGCCAAAATATTCGTCTTAATTATGTAACATTAAAATGTTGAATGTTAACGAAGATTGTTAAAATAATTAACCTTGTTAAGGTCTATATTTAAGTTATTCATAACTGCTTATACCTTGATAATCACTTATCTTGAGGGTGTTATTAATAACGATCATTAGCAAACTAACAAAAAATAGAATTATGAAAAAGTATAATATTCTAAGCCTACTATTCCTTATGAGCATAAGCCTCGGCTTGCAAGCTCAGTTCGATGATCTGTATTATAATCCAGACGCAGAGGAAGCTTATTCATATGATGATGTAGACTATGATGATAATTATGATAACGACTCATACACAGATGACGATGAGTATGAAGATTATGAATACTGGTCTGAGTATGAAGACAACTACTATTCTAATAGAATAAATAGAAACAGAAGAAGTAATGTAAGATTAACATGGTTAAATTCTTGGGCTAATAATAGTTATTTCTACAACCCATACGACTTCTACAACCCATATAATACAAATTATAGAGGTGGATCATTTGTATTGGTCAATATCGGTAACACAGCTGTGTACAATAGAAATTTTTACAATCCTTTTAATTCTTACTTCTCATACATTCCTAACGGAAGATGGGCAAGACCTAATAGATTCAATAGAGGCTACAGAAGTAACTGGGGTGGAGCTTGGGGAAGCGGTTTTGGCAGCTATGGAAACAATGGTGGATTCTCTGGAGGTGGAGGTGGATTCGGTGGTGGTTTTAATAGTAACCCTTACTGCCCAGGAGGAGCTACTTACACCCCAACTAATAACAGAGGAGGAGTATTTGGAAATACTACTGGAACGAGATCAGGAAATACCAGAACTCCAAGTCCAAAAGGTACTTATAATGGAAGTAGAAGGACGGGTGTAGCAGGTGGTAACAATGGTGGTACGATAAGAACTACTGATACGAATCAGAGAGCAAGAACAACAGGAACGACAAGAACTGCACCTAAGTCCACAAGAGATTATAGTTCTACAAGAAGATCTACTACTCGATCTACTAGATCTACACAGAGAGCGACAAAAGATAGAGGATTAAATAGAAGTTCTCAGAGAACAACCGAAAGAAGATCTACAAGAACAAGATCTAATAATTATAATAATAATAGAGCGCAAAATAACTCTTACAATAGAAATAGATCTAATAATAGCGCAAGAAGCGCAAGAAGCGCAACAAGATCTGCAACTCGTAGCAATACGGCCAGAAGTTCAGCTCCAAGAAGTTCTTCAAGATCTGCTGGATCATCTTCAAGAAGAAGAGGATAATTATTGATACAGATATAAAGTAATACAGTAGCGGATGATTGAAAAAATTGTCCGCTATTTTTTTGCCTTAGAAGTACTGTTTACGGTGATGAAGATCTGTTAGTCCTTACTTTTAATTAAGTAGATTATTTCTTACAACAACAGGTCTATTGATAATCTACCTCTTAGATGTTTCATATACTTATATTTGAGAACTTAAAGCCAATATTTATGACACTTTACTATAGAATAACCATTTTAATATCTTCATTTTTATTAGTCAGTAGTAGCTATGGGCAATCAGTTAATGATGCATTAAGATATGCTACTTTATACCCTGGAGGATCAGCTAGAGTTATAGGTGCTGGAAGTTCGTTCGGTGCTATGGGAGGTGACTTCGGTTCCTTGAGTATTAATCCTGCAGGATTAGCCGACTTTAGATCCAGTGAGATTGTGTTTTCATTTTCTTTTAATGCGGGCACAACTTCTTCAATGCTCAGGGGAATCCCACAAGCTACTGATCATCAGGTAGAGCCTAATATAGAGAATCTCGGTCTTGTAATTCATACTTCACCGATGGGAGGTATATTTCAGACTAGTAATTTTGCTATAGGTCTGCAACAGTATAATTCTTACAATGAGAACTTCAGTTACAGTGGTCAGACAGAAGGAAGTATTGCTCAGCGTTTCCTAGAAATATCTAATGGATTTACCGTAGATGAGTTGGATGCATTCGAGGGAGCATTAGCATTTGAGACTGCGGCCATCTTAGAAGAAAGTGAGCGTGAGTACATATCAGATTTTATCCCTTCTGACTTAGTGAATAAGAGCCAAGAAGTATCGAGATCAGGTAAGTACAATGAGTTCGTACTAGCGTGGGCTGGAAAGATGCATAATAATCTAAGTATAGGATTAGGTGTAGGAATACCGTTTGTTTCGTTTGAAGAGGATAAAGCATATTTTGAGAATGATGTACAGGATTTGGTTCCGTTTTTTGATCGATTAAGTTTTACTGAGCGGTTATCAACTTCTGGGGCAGGTATAAATGCGAAGATTGGATTAGGTTATACAATTAATAGAATTATAAGATTAGGCTTGTCATATCAGACACCGAGCTACCTTAAACTAGATGATAATTTTGATACGGCATTAAGTTATACATTTACGGATGTAGATGGAACTGTAAGTAGTGATGCAGTATCCCCCGATGGAAGATTTGATTATAGACTCAGGACACCATCGCGGATGGTAGCCAGCATAGGAACTCTAATTAATACAGATGGTATCAAAGGCTTTCTCAATGTCGATGCACAATATATTAATTATGGAGGTAGCAGATTTAACCTTACGGCATTCTCTGATGATCCTGGAGAATTAGCATTCCAAGAACAACTTAATGGTCTCATCAGTGACCAATTAGAATCCACTCTCAACCTTAATGTAGGTGGAGAACTAGCATACAAAAAACTGAGGCTCAGAAGTGGAATAGGTATCTATACAACTGGAGAAGTCGCAGACCAAAGTGGCAGTGATAAGATCTATTCTGCTGGACTGGGCTTCCGTGAAAATAAGTTTTATATAGACCTATCATATCAGAAGAGAGACTTCAGGGAACAATACGTTCCTTATAGATTATCTGATACATCTCTACAGCAGACAGTTGATAATCAGGCAGATGTGTCAAAAATCACCTTTACGATAGGCTATAAAATATAAGTGATTATATTAGGGTAGATTTAATACATACATTATTTAGATTATTATGGATTTTAGAACGGAATGGAGTAGTTTTTTGTTATTGATACTGATGGTGGTTATACAGTTTGTAACCTATGCTGTAGACATATCAGTCAGCATTCCTAACTTTCTCGTGCATATCATTGGTATACCTATATTGGTTGTAGCACTGGCTTGCATTCCTGTGCTGATAATTTGTTATTTTATAAAAGTCATTCCTGATATAGATTATTCTATCAGATTGGCATTTGTATATTTTATTTATTTGATAATAAGACATTTTATATAGAATCATGTTTGGACGAAGACAACAAGGCGGTGGCCGTTATTATGGAGGCACAGGAGATCCTTACAGCAGAAAAGGAAGAGGTGCTGGGACTAGTAGGTTTAAGTTATTTCTAATTATAGGATTAGCGATGGCGGCTTTCCAAGCTTTTAAGTACTTCACTAATACTCAGACTAACCCACTTACTGGAGAAGAACAACGAGTCCAATGGACACCTGAAGAAGAAGTACAACTCGGTCTACAATCTGCTCCGCAAATGGCTAATCAGCATGGAGGTTTACACTCTGATCAGGCAGCACAAGATCTGGTAGATCAAGTAGGCGATCGATTAGTTAGAAATAGTGTTGCTAAGCAATCGGGCTATCCATACGACTTCCATTTATTAGCAGATGATCGGACAGTTAATGCATTTGCTTTACCTGGAGGTCAGTGCTTTATCACAGCAGCTTTATTCGCAAGATTAGAAGATGAAGATCAGTTAGCTGGAGTACTGGGTCATGAGATAGGACATGTAATACACCGACACGGGGCAGAGCGTATGGCTAAGTCTGGCTTTATCCAAGGCCTCATCCAGAGTGTGATGATAGGATCAGGTGGTGATCATTCTATGATGCAAGTCGCTAATGTAATAGGACAATACTCTAGTATGAAATACGGAAGAGATCAAGAATTAGAATCAGATGAATGGGGTGTTAGACTCATGATGGAAGCTGGCTATGACCCATACAAACTGATAGACGTGATGGACATACTAGAAGAAGCGTCTGGTGGAAGTAAAGTTCCAGAATTCCAATCTTCACATCCAAGCCCAGAGAATAGAAGAGAAAAGATAACTGAAGCCATAAAAAAATATCAAAAAGAATTAAACTTAAACTAAGATAATGAAACTATTAAAATCAAATAATCCAATGCTAAACAAGAAAGCAATTGCTAAGACAATTGCTTTAGATAAGGATAAAATAAAGCGAGGTGGTGGACCGATCATAGAGACACTCGATCACATGACAGTCAGTGGTGCTGTCACTAAGACTATAATATTGACTATGATCATGTTTGCGGTTGCATGTGTAACATATCAGATGCCCAGTAAGCTATTCATGACAGTGGGAGCACTCGGTAGTGCTGGTGTATATTTTTTAACGAGCTGGAAACCACATCTATCACCTATGACGGCTCCAGTATATGCTGTTCTTCAGGGTCTATTCGTGGGGTCTGTATCTGCGGTGTATGCTGCAGGTTATGAAGGCATCGTCTTCCAGGCAGTATTAGCTACGGTGACTGCATTATTAGTCATGCTTGTAGTCTACAAGACTGGATTGATTAAGGTGACTCAAAAATTTAGAATGGTTGTAAGTATGCTCGTAGGCGCTATTATGATCGTATATCTTGCAAGTTGGGTAGGGTCATTATCTGGCTGGTTCCAGGTGCCTTTCTTACATGAGAATGGACTTATAGGGATAGGGATTACTTGCTTCATATTAGTAGTTGCATCTCTTAATTTATTGCTTAATTTTGACAGCTTCGAACAAGGAGAGGCGATGCAAGCGGCTAAGCATTATGAGTGGTATTTTGGTATGGGATTACTATTTACACTAGTATGGATGTACGTAGAATTCCTTAGGTTGATAAGCAAATTGCAAAGCGATTGATCGTCGATATATACAAGATATGATTACAAAGTGGGCTCTTAGATTTCTCCAAAAGCCCTTTTTTTTTATACTATAGTATTATACCTTTTCCTTTATGATACGTAAGATCTGATTTTTCGTTTTCATACCGGCATCCATCCACAAGACTTTCCCGTATCGGAATAGGGCTAACGTTGGGACACTCCTTACTTTGTACTTATGAGCCAGAGCTTTGTTCTTGTCTATGTCTATCTTGATAATCTTGACTTTACCAGCCAGTTCTTTTGATACTTCTTTGATAATAGGTAACTGTGACTTGCATGGTCCACACCAAGTAGCATAGAAATCTACGAGCACAGGCTCCGAGCTACTTATAAGTTGACTGAAATTTCCTTTCATAAAAAAATATCTGAGATCTTTTGAAACATGTGTGACCTATAGAACCAATTAATTCCTAACCAATAACCAATAACCAATAACTAATAACTCAAAAGATCTATCGAGTATAATTAGGCGCTTCCTTAGTAATGGTAATATGATGAGGATGACTTTCTTGCACACCAGCATTAGTGATTTTTACCATTTCGGCATTAGCAAGGGATGGAATATCGGGGGCGCCGACATAACCCATACCTGCACGCAATCCACCTATATATTGTACCATGACTTCAGATACGGTTCCCTTGTATGGTACTCTACCTTCTATGCCTTCTGGAACCAGTTTTTTCACATCATCTTCTACATCTTGGAAGTATCGATCTTTAGACCCTTTTTCCATAGCTCCTATAGAGCCCATTCCTCTGTATACTTTAAATTTTCTACCTTGGAATAATATCGTCTCTCCAGGTGCTTCCTCCGTACCAGCGAATAGTGATCCTGCCATGATACAGCTTGCGCCAGCACATAAGGCCTTAGCAATATCGCCTGTATATCTGATACCACCATCACCTATGATCGGCACACCTGTGCCTCTGAGCCCTTCTGCAGCCCTCATGATCGCAGTTAATTGAGGAACACCTACACCTGCTACGATTCTTGTTGTACATATACTGCCTGGTCCTACGCCTACTTTGATCCCGTCAGCACCTGCATCTGCGAGTGCCTTAGCGGCAGCCCCAGTTGCTACATTGCCACCTATCAACTGCAGATCGGGAAATGCATCTTTGATCTCTCTGACTTTCTTAAGCACACCTGAGGAATGACCATGAGCTGTATCGACAGCAATCACATCTACATCTACATTAACTAAAGCCTGTACTCGCTCCATCGTATCCGCTGTGACACCGACTGCAGCACCTACGATCAGTCTACCATGACTATCCTTTGCAGAGTTAGGGTAGTCCTTGACTTTCATAATGTCCTTATATGTGATCAGTCCGACGAGCTTATAATTTTCGTCTACGACAGGTAACTTTTCTATTTTATGTTTTTGTAGTATATCCTGAGCTTCTTCTAATGTTGTACCCTGAGGTGCTGTAATCAGATTCTTAGAAGTCAGAAGTTGCAGTACTGATTTATTATTATCTGTCTCGAATCTTAAGTCTCGATTAGTCAGTATGCCAGTCAGTTTATTTTGCTTATCTACTATAGGAATTCCGCCTATCTTATAAGTTCTCATAAGAGATAATGCATCTGACACTATTGCATTTTCCTCTAATGTTACAGGATCTATTATCATACCACTTTCTGATCTTTTTACTTTACGGACATGCTCAGCTTGATCTGCGATACTCATATTTTTATGTACAAGTCCTATTCCTCCAGATCTTGCCAGTGCTATAGCTAATCGATATTCCGTCACTGTATCCATGGCGGCGGACACGATTGGTATATTGATTTCTAATCCTTTGGTTATACGAGTTTTTACACTGACGTCTTTAGGAAGTACTTCGGAGAATGCGGGAACGAGGAGAACATCATCGAATGTAAGAGCTTCTGATATTTGCCTAAGTGAGGTATAAATAGTTTCCATGCGTGAAATTATAACATTTTTATTTCTGATAAAAATTTGAGTTTAGCATATTCTATTCTTTTTGATAGATAATTGATATGAATCTCTGGGTTGGACCCTAAGTAATTGATTTTCAAGATGAAACTTAAAGCTTAGTCGCTTGTCATTTGTATTGAATAATGGGACATACAATTTATACATATCTTATTAGCAGCTTATTTTTATTTGACTATAGTCATATAACTATCTGAAGAATCTACAACACTTCGTTACATTTATAATATGATAGAGGTATATACGGACGCTTACTTTATGAAGAAAGCATATGAGGAGGCCCTAATAGCAGGTGAGGGAGGCGAAGTTCCTATAGGGGCTATAGTTGTCTGTAGAAATCAAATCATTGCTAAAGCTCATAACCAGACCGAGATACTTAAGGACGTTACTGCACATGCAGAAGTATTGGCTATTACCGCAGCTTCTAATTATCTCGGTAGTAAGTTTCTCGACGATTGTGAGATGTATGTCACCCTGGAGCCATGCCTGATGTGTGCAGGAGCTATTAAGTGGTCTCGTATAGGTAAGCTGGTGTATGCAGCATCAGATGATAAGTGTGGATTTATGAATTATGGCAAGGAAGTCCTACACCGATCGACTAAGTTAGAATTTGGAGTCATGCATGATGAGTGTTCTCATATTGTCAAAGATTTTTTTGCAAAGAGACGATAACGACTTAATCTCAATTATCTGGTTAAACATAGGTTAAGGCAGGCGTTAAATAGTCTTAAAATCTCTCTTATCATTTTACCTTCCACTAATTTAATGATCTAATAAATAGAAGATTAATTCTTATAATTTTCAAAGCGTAAATAGCTATTGCCCATAAGAATGATCTAATAATCGAAAGATAATCATGACTGACAAAATCTAAACTAATGAAACGTTACTCAATATTAATCTCCGCGATACTTCTAATATCTATGTCATCTTGTAGCAAAAAATTGACCTACTTCTCTGACAGGATGTTGAAAGAATATAACTGGACGGAGTCTGATCTTAAGCGTATACAATTCTATGTATCCCAGGATATAGAACTATATCGTTCTTCCTCAAGAGGTAACTCCAAGATAGAAGGCGGACAGATCCAAGTAAAAGATAAGTCAAGGGTAGATGTGATCGTTATTAAAAGAGGGACACCTGGAACTTTAGTATTTACACCTAACGAAAAACGATTTGCGGTAAGCTTTGATAGTGATAAGGATAGTTATCTGATGTTTGGTCCGAGTGATAAGAATAATGGTCGGTACTCATTATTAGCAAAAGACTGGAATAGAAATGATGGGATCATTACCTATGATGGTCGAGAATATCAGACTGGATCTACGAGCGCTTATGCTGCACTCATGGTAGATATTAAAAAAGCTCAGAATACTTCGATCAAGAGAAAAACTGCTAAGGGCAGTAAGGTGAGATAATATATTAGTACTTTAGGGATGTATGATCAGTTGTATGCCTAATACCTTAATTATGAATTATTGTATAGTTACTATTTTTTTCTTCTGTACGCAGTTATTACATGGTCAGACTATAGATACAGTATCAGTATATGTGCCAAAGGGAAAATTAGAAGGTACTCTATCAGTTGTAAGTTCTGATAAGCCAAGTCCCGTCGTATATATTATTGCTGGATCTGGCTCTAATGATCGCAATGGAAATCCTGGAGAAACCGGATCTAATTGCCATCTTATGCTCTCTGATTCTCTCTTGAAATATGGGATATCAACTCTGAGAGTAGACAAGCGTATGTCAGGTAATAGTAAGCTCGCAATAGAATCAGAAGAGGAAGTCACTTTCGAGGATTTTGTAAGTGATGCTTCTGCTTGGATTGACTTCTTGGTTGATCGCGAGCAGTTTTCTGAGATTATAATAATAGGACATAGCCAAGGGGGATTAGTGGCAATGCTTGCAGCTCAGAACAATAAGCATGTAAGTAAGATTGTAAGTTTGGCTGGTCAGACCTCGCCTATTTTGGACGTATTGCGTAAGCAATTATATGCACAATTTCCTAAGGATAAATATCCAAAATATTCTGGAGCTCTCGAACCTATATTAGAATCCTTAGAAAGAGGAGAAACTGTAGATACGGTACCTATGATTCTACAATCCATAGTGAGATCCTCTGTACAACCATTTCTAATATCATGGTCAAGGTATAATCCTACTGATGAAATAAAGAAACTAAATATACCTATCTCAATAATACAAGGAACCACTGATATACAAGTCACTGTGCAAGATGCACAACTATTGTATAAAGCTCAACCGGATGCAAGCCTATCTCTAATAGAAGGTATGAATCATGTGCTCAAACCAGCGCCTATGGATCGTATGGAACAAATGAAGACTTACTCAGATCCAGATCTGCCTATAGTCGGTGAATTAGTGGCTGAACTTGTCAAGTTTATTAAGCGATGAAGTTATATCTACGTATAATCTAATAAGAAGGCTTATAAGAACGGATATAGTTAATCATCTCTGATTTCTTATGCAAGATTAATTTTTATTTAATCTATTAGTTGCTAACCTGATCTAAAGGTTAATGTGAAAACTTGCGAACATATTTCGGTATGATGGAGTATAACTTGTACAATAAATATAATTATCATGATACGTAAAGAATCTAAGGTAAAATGGAAATGGGGTAATGGAGAAGCGGAAGGCAAAGTGGTCGAGACCTATGATGAAAATATAACTAGAACAATAAAAGGGAATGTAGTAACCAGAAATGGGGAATCAGGAAATAAAGCTCTTTACATAGAGACTGAAGACGGGGACAATGTCCTCAAGCTGGAAAGTGAGGTAAGTAAAGCATAAAATTTTAAGCAACAAAAAAAGAAAATTATGAAATATAACATTCAAGCACCATTTAACATATCAGATGAAGATAAATTAGCAATAGAAGCTAAGCTTGCAAGTCTTGCGAAATTTAATTTAAGTATAAGTTCCGCAGATGTTTTCTTCAAAGAAGATGACGGCACTAATCCTGGTGATATAAATGCTCAGATCCGCCTGTTCCTTCCAGGACCAGATATTTATGCAGAAAGTTTTCATTCGCAAGCCATCACAGCATTTAACAATACATTCTCTGCTGTGAAAAAGCAGGTCGTCAAGCTTAATGAGAGAAGGAATGATCACCGAACCGAAATCCGAGAAATCTTATAGACCATTAATGTAGGTCTAAGATTAAGAATTACACTTACATTTTAATGTGTAAAAGGTTTAAGACCTTATACCACAAATATTATAAGAAACATTCTAAAAGCTTACGCGAGAATCTTCACAGGATTTTCTAAGTAGGCTTTTAGTGTTTGTAGATACGCAGCACCCTTAGCACCATCTACAACCCTATGATCACAAGACAGTGTGACTTTCATCATATTACCGACTACGATTTCGCCGTCCTTCACTATAGGCTTAGCGACAATGGTTCCGACAGCAAGAATGCAAGCATCAGGCGGATTGATAATGGCTGTAAATTCTTCTATATCAAACATTCCCAAGTTGCTTATCGTAAATGTATTGCCTGACATCTCATCTGGAGATAGCTTTCTGTCTTTAGCTCTTCCAGCCATTTCCATGATCTCAGTCTTGATCATAGTCAGTGACTTAAGATCTGCATTTCTTACGACTGGTACTAATAGTCCCTCTTCTACCGCTACAGCTACGCCTATATTAATATCTTGATGGTAAGTGATCTTATCACCAAACCATGAAGCGTTGATCATAGGATGTTTTCTAAGAGCCGCAGCACAAGCTTTGACAACCATATCATTAAATGATATTCTGACTTCTGCATCTTCGTTTATGGCTTTTCTGGCTGCTATCGCAGTATCCATATTTATAGCTACTGTGAGATAGAAATGTGGAGCGGAAAACTTACTCTCGCCTAATCGCTTAGCGATTACTTTTCTCATTTGAGATACTGGCTTATCACCATATATATCTGCATTGGTAAGGGGTGCCATCATAGGCATGGCAGCTGGAGCTGATTGCCCAGTTCCTCCGTTAGCTATCGCATTTTCTATGTCTTGCTTGACGATACGTCCATTCTCACCTGTTCCTGATATTCTGGATATATCCAGACCACTATCATTAGCCATTTTCTTTGCTAGTGGAGATGCTTTTATACGACCATCAGAAGATGTTCCATTACTTGCCGCTTGAGATTGTGGAGCTGGTGCAGCTTGTGTTTTATTTTGTGTAGGGCTGGCTTTTTGAGCCGCTGGAGCCTCTTCAGTCTTTTCCTCTTCTACTGCAGGTGCTGGTGCAGAATTACTTCCACTTTCTATTTCCTTCAGTAGTTCATCGATGTTTTCTCCTTTATTCCCGATTATAGCAATGACACCTTCCACAGGGACTGGTCCTTCCTGGACGCCTATATGTAGAAGAACACCTTCATTAAAACTTTCCAGCTCCATTGTCGCCTTATCAGTCTCTACTTCAGCCAGAATATCTCCAGGCTCTACAGCATCTCCCACTTTCTTCTGCCATCCGACGATGTTACCTTCTTCCATTGTATCACTAAGTCGAGGCATTCTTATTATTTCAGCCATTTGATATTTTTTATAAAGTTTACTCTAATTTAAACCGTTTTGTATAGTATAATAACCTATTCTAATCAAAAATTTTAACAAGATACGCTACTTACTTGATATTCTTCATGCTATATCTTCGCTCAGCTCTATATTCTTAGTGATTATTGGGATTAAGCGTATAATGATAGCAACAATTGTACTCATCCTGCATTATTATCTTTTAATAAGTTCTCCTGTGTCATACAATATGCTATTGTATAGCATAGGATTATCATTAATATATACTAATTACCTACCTTTACAATAATGAAATTTTCTTCTAAGACTTTAGAAAAAGCAGTCGAAGCCCTCAGTTCATTGCCGAGTATCGGCAGAAAATCAGCGCTTAGATTAGCCCTGCATCTCGCTGATAATCAAGGCGAAAAAAAGAATAAAATTATAGAGGCGATTACGGCTTTACGTGATAATCTTAAGACATGTAAGCATTGCCATAATTACGCAGATACAGATATATGTGATATCTGCAGCGACCCTGTGAGAAATAAGAAGACTATCTGTATCGTAGAATCGGTCAAGGATGTCATGGCAATAGAGAATACACAACAATTCAGCGGTGTATACCATGTATTAGGTGGTGTCATCTCACCGCTGGAGGGTGTGGGTCCAGACGATCTATATATAGAGTCGCTCATGATGCGAGTCAAAGGATCAGAATCAGATGTCGATGAGCTTATCATGGCGATAAGCCCGACCATAGAAGGTGATACAACTATATATTATATCTCTAAATTACTCGGCACAGATGTGAAAGTATCTACTATAGCAAGAGGTGTATCTTTTGGTGGAGAATTGGAATATGCAGATGAGTTGACATTAGGAAGATCTATACATAGCAGAACGGCTTACAATCAGGAACTGTCACTATAACAAAGTTAGAGCATCATGCCACAGCTCAGCATTGTCATAGTCAACTATAACGTCAAGTACTTTCTCAAGCAATGCATCCAGTCCATATATAATTCAGATTATGATAAGCCCTATGAGATTATTGTCGTAGATAATAATTCTCAAGATGATAGTATAGAAATGTTGGCAGAGCATTTTCCTGATGTAAAAGTTATCGCCAATAAAGAAAACGTTGGATTCTCCAAAGCTAATAACCAAGGATTCGATATTGCTAAATCTGAATATGTCTTGATCCTTAATCCTGATACAGTTATTAAAGAGGATACATTAAGCATATGTGATGAGAGAATGCAAGATGACACTATAGGAGCGATAGGTGTAAAAATGTTAGACGGAAAGGGCCAATATCTTCCTGAGTCAAAGCGTGGATTTCCTACACCAATACATGCCTTGTGGAAGATGATAGGATTGTCAAAGCTGTTTCCTAATTCAGCCTTTTTTAATAAATACTATTTAGGTCATCTTAGTGAGAATAAGGAGCACACCATAGATGTGCTCACTGGCGCATTTTTATGGACGAGGAAAGAGATATTAGATCGGGTAGGAGGCTTCGATGAAGATTACTTCATGTATGGAGAGGATATAGAAATGTCATATCAAATAAAGGAGGCTGGATATGAATTATTATATCTGCCGACAACGGATATCATACATTTCAAAGGTGAGAGTACTAAGAAAAGTAGCGTGCATTATCTCAAGAACTTCTATGGTGCAATGGGCATATATGCAGAAAAGCGTAATAGTGGAAATGGAGTGATGTGGAAGCTGATCTTACAAGCTGGAATATTATTATCAGCTATGAGTTATGTACTGAAATCTCTAAGTCGTAAGATCCTTAAGCCGATTATAGATGTTGCTATATTATTTATATTAGCTAAGGCCTTACAATGGTTATGGGGTAGCTTCTATTATAACAGTCCAGACTATTTCTCATATGAGTCAGTTACTGACATTACGTTAGTCGCCCTCATAAGTATACTCGTGATTGCGTATTATCTCTTTGGCCAATATGATATTAGACATAATCTTAAGCATTTAGGATATGGATTTGTGTTTGGATCTTTGGCGATGCTTTCTATATATAGTCTTCTTCCTGAGCAGTTAAGATTTTCACGATTTATACTTATTATGGTATGTATTGTCTCTCCTTTGTTGTTATACGTAACGAGGCGATTGTATAATCTTATGGGATCTGCAAACAGTAGTTCTTTTAATTCTTCTGATGGCAAGAGAATTTCTGTGGTAGGTTCACAAGTGTCATGTCAGCAGATAGATAAGATAGTCTCATCCTACACAGATCAGGAAAATATAATTGGTCATATCACGGAATCTTCAGATGGAGAAAGTATAGGACATTATGATGAGATTGCAGATGTTGTAGATTCTCGTAATATCAATGAAATCATATTCTGCAGCAAAGATATATCATCAGAATACATATTTAACTCTATGGCGATTCTCGGTAATAAGTTGTCTTATAAGATAGCTGACGATGATAATAAGAGTATCTTAGGCAGTGACTCTAAGAATAAGGTCGGGGAGTGGTACGCCTTAGATATTGTGTATAAGATAGACCAAGCTTTCCACATCAGAACTAAGCGACTTCTGGATATTATTGTAGCTCTACTTGTGGTATTAACATTTCCTATTGTGGTATTATTTTCTGGCTATAGAGGCAAAATATTTCGGAATGTATTCAATGTAATAATAGCTCGTAAGACATGGGTAGGTTATATCGACAATAGTGAGAAAAAGAATGAGCTACCAATTATCAGGCCTGGAGTATTTACACCCGAACCTATATTTTCTCATATGAATCAGCAAGAAATAAATCTGTACTATGCGAGAAATTATAGTATTTGGATGGAGTTAGAATTGATATGGCAATTATTTTTTAGATCTTAGAATATAAGTTGATATGATCGATATAATCAAAAAGAAGACAGCAGCAATCTATTCTGATCTCGTAGGGCATAGACGACACCTACATCAGAATCCGGAGTTGTCTTTCTTAGAGAAGAATACAAGTGCTTATGTCACAGGCATCTTAGACGATAATGGAATAAAATACAAAAGTGGCTACTGTAAGTATGGAATAGTCGCAGAGATAAAAGGTAAAAAAAGAGGTCCAGTGACTTATCTGAGAGGAGATATGGATGCACTTCCGATTATGGAAGAGAATAAAGTAGACTACAAATCTAAGGTCGACGGAGTCATGCATGCATGTGGTCACGATGTACATACAACTTGTGTGTTAGGTACAGCGATTATATTAAATCAATTAAGGTCAGAACTCAAAGGCACATACAGAATCATATTCCAACCTGGTGAAGAAAAATTGCCAGGAGGCGCTTCTATTATGATCAAAGAAGGGGCTATCAAAAAAGCAAAAGATACTGTCATTTTTGGACAGCATGTACATCCTCCGTTAGAGGTAGGAAAGGTTGGATTTTATGCAGGAGAATATATGGCCTCTGCAGATGAGTTATACATAGAAGTCATAGGGAAAGGTGGACATGCCGCTTTACCTCAAGATTGCATAGATCCGATTATGGTGAGTGCTCATGTGATCACAAGCGTACATACTATCGTCAGTAGGTACTCTGATCCGAAGGTGCCCACAGTCATCAGCTTAGGTAAGATAAATTCCAATGGTGGAGCGACAAATGTGATACCAGATAGAGTAACCATCTTAGGTACGATGAGGACAATGGATGAGAAAAATAGGATGCACTTACATAAGATCATTAAGCAAGTCGTACAGCAAACCTGTAAATCTTTCGGTGCTAAGTGTAAGGTAAAAATTAAGATAGGTTACCCCACACTTGTCAACGATGATGCTCTCACTGCTCAGGCTATTACAGATGCTCAAGATTATTTAGGTAAAGGGAAAGTAGTTGCATTAGAGAAAAGAATGACAGCTGAGGATTTTTCGTATTATTCTCAGATGATGCCAGCTTGTTTCTATAGATTAGGTGTCCGCAATAAGAAGAAAGGAATCGTCTCACCGGTACACACGCCTACATTTGACATAGACGAAAAAGCCCTCAAGGTAGGTGTAGGTCTCATGACCTATTTAGCAATAAGAAATGGTGAGCAGAGATAAAGGCTTCCTTTCTTCTTGACTTATCTAGGAACCTGAGTGTCCATTCATATAGGTCTACCGTCGCTAATCTCCCAAAGAATAACTACAATACTTTTTTTCCATAAAATGTAATAGTAGCAATACGATATCAACCTCGAAAATGCCAATTAGGTATGATTACACAGTTAATTTATACATCTAATCTAAAATCCTACAAGAGAACCTTACCCAAATAGAACGATAACGACTTTATGTAGACAACTTAACATCAACATTTTACACATTATAAAAATATTTAATATATCTTAGCGTTTTTGTAATACTCTCAAAGTAAGATATGGCTAAGATCCTCGTTGTCGATGATGACAGAAGTGTACGTAGAACATTAAAAGATATACTTGAATTCGAAAAATACGAAGTCGATGAGGCTGAGGATGGACTCACTTGTATAGTCAAGGTAAAGCAAGATAAGTATGATATAATCATCTTAGATATCAAGATGCCTAAGATGGATGGTATGGATGCGATAGATCGATTACAAGAGATCTGTCCTGATATCCCTGTTATAATGATTTCAGGACATGGTGATATAGATACAGCTGTAGAAGCGGTAAAGAAAGGGGCATTCGATTTCTTGTCTAAGCCACCAGATCTTAATCGATTACTCATTACTGTAAGAAATGGATTAGATAAGTCTACGCTTATCGTACAAAAGAAAACACTCCAAAAAAAGGTTAGAAAATCTAAGGTAGATACCATAGTAGGTACATCACCGGAGATAAATATGATCAAAGAGACCATAGAAAAAGTAGCGCCTACTGATGCCAGAGTTCTTATACAAGGGCCTAATGGAACAGGTAAGGAACTTGTCGCAAGATGGATACATGAGCGTAGTCCCCGTAAGAATGGTCCTATTGTAGAAGTTAATTGTGCTGCCATTCCATCTGAGTTGATCGAGTCAGAATTATTTGGTCATGAGAAGGGATCATTTACGTCAGCACATAAGCAACGTATCGGAAAATTTGAGCTTGCTAACAAAGGAACATTATTTCTCGATGAGATCGGTGACATGAGCTTAGGAGCACAGGCGAAAGTATTGCGTGTCCTCCAGGAGAGTCGCATCATGAGAGTAGGAGGCGAGAAGCAACTGAGCGTAGATGTCAGAGTCGTAGCCGCTACTAATAAGGACTTAAGAAAAGAAATCGCGAAGGGTAACTTCAGAGAGGATCTCTTCCATAGATTAGCAGTGATTATTATGAGAGTTCCATCGCTAAATAATAGAAGATCAGATATACCAGAATTGGCTGATCATTTTAATACGATGATATGTAAGAGCTATGGTATTCCTAAGAAGGAAATAGAACAAGCTGCAATCAAAGAATTACAAAGCATTAACTGGACAGGAAATATCAGAGAATTACGTAACGTCGTAGAGAGGTTAATTATACTTAGTAAGGATAAGATCTGTAAAAAGGATGTAGTCGATTATGCGACGAAAATGAGTAATACTCGCAATAGTATGGAAGACTTATTTGATAAGTTCGGCAGCTTTACAGAACTGAGAAATTATATGGAAAAAGAATATGAAAAGTATAAATCTGTGATCGCCTAATTAGCAGTCAAGCATAAAATAAAAGGACAATGTCAGAAGGTAATAAGCCGAAGCTAAAGCAGTGGAAGGAAATGAAAGGGGAGAACTCATGGACGATGTTTAAGGTTCTTGCAGAGTTTGTAGAGGGATTCGAGAAAATGAATAAGCAGGGACCATGTATATCAATATTTGGTTCTGCAAGAACTAAGCCTGATGAGAAGTACTATCAATTGGCTGTAGATGTCGCAAGGGGCCTGGTCAGAGAAGGCTTCGGTATCATTACAGGTGGTGGACCTGGCATCATGGAAGCTGGTAATAAAGGGGCTCACTTAGAAAAAGGATTATCTATCGGGCTCAATATCGAGTTGCCATTCGAGCAATCAGGTAACCAATATATTGACCCTGATAAGAATATAGATCACCGTTATTTTTTCGTTCGTAAGGTCATGTTTGTCAAATATTCTCAAGCTATTGTCGTGATGCCTGGAGGCTTTGGTACTTTGGATGAACTGTTTGAGACATTGACACTGATACAAACAGATAAGATTACTAAGGTTCCTGTCATTCTTGTCGGCACTGACTTTTGGTCAGGGCTTGTAGATTGGATTAAAGGAACAATGCTCGATCAGTTTAGTAGCATATCTGCTGACGACATAGATCTGATTCCTATAGTGGATAGTGTGGAAGATATTGTAGATATAATTTCAGACTTCTATGGTGCCTCTGCTAATGAACTCAAACCTAATTATCAGTTATAGTCGAATATTGGGTCAGTCAAATAATTGCCACCTTACCCCGAATCTAAGCTTAGAATCATACTGCGGGTAATCTACGATCTGGAAGTGAGGCTCTCTGACAATTAGATCCGTGAAGTTATCCATCTTAATGAATATTCTAAATCTATCGACCTTAGCATTGGCGAAAAGCTCTGTGTAGTAGTATTGCCTGATAGTCTCATCAGTATGGTAGAATTGTCCAACAACTGGCTGATACTTAAGGTTTCCATTGAAAGTGTAGTGATAATATAATACGCCAAACTGGCCCAATAATCTTTTCTTAAATAAGTGACCTTGCACGTATAGCTTATGTATGCTATATACTTGTGGTACACGATATATATTATCAGAGAATTGCTGATAAGCAACTGAATTATCTAATCCTATAAATTTCCAGAAGAACTGATGGGTAATCGTTGCTTGTAAGTACTCTGTATTGTCACTCTGTATGGGCAGAGCATCATTACCAAAGTAGACGGGCTTATCTATGACACCACTATTTATATCTATTTTTATTTTTGCTTTTCTGTGTTCTAATGATCCACCAATCACAAATTCATTAGTCTTATCAAAACTCATATTATAGATAGAGGTTTGATTGACGTAGGCACTTCTCTGGATAAGGCTGGGGTCATATCTTAGTATATTAACTCTTCCTTCTATAGTAAGGTCTGAAGTTGGGGTAATAAGTAATCTTGGATACAACTTTATATTACCAACATTCTCACCGATACCGATGTGTGCTTCTCCTATTAGTTGGCTGATTTTCTTTAGCTTGACTTGAGCTTTCGAGAATAGGGTGAGATCGTGATATTGTTCTGTAGCGAAAGTATTGTTAGTGCTGAGGAAATTATATTGCAATCCGACTTTCACTGAGAATGCCTTTATCTTTAACCCAATATCAACGACATTATTTATTCTATTATACCTCTGTAAGAATCTAATGCCTCTTACATCATTAACGAACGAAAGGTATAGTGTAGAATCTTGCAAACTTTCCGTATCCTCATCGCCATATCTGTAATAGCCATGCTCATAATCTATGTGATGATGAAGTTTGTACCTTCCACTATCTAACTGAAAGTAATTATCTATACCATAGGCAAAGTTCTGATGTCTCGTCATGCCTGGTGATGAGCCTGTGGTGACGGGTACACTTGTACGTTGTGATCTTATCTGACTGCTGTTGAATGTGTCGCTATACAGATTAACATCGGCGCCAATATCTGTAATTGTAACACCTCCATTGTTTTCTTCATTGAAGTTATTGACTGCGAGACTTAATACTATTTGATGTCTATTTTTAGCACCATTTTTATATACAGATAACCCGAGTTGTGTAGCCTTTGTCTGCTGAGCGAGGTAGAATCCGTCTTGGTTGATCCTATTGTAATCTATGCTTAAGTGTACGTCATTATCGAATGGCTGAGCAAACTTAGCTCCAACGACAAAATTCTCAGAACCACCCAAGGGTACAAAGTAGAGGTCATTAAATGTCCGAGTGGTGCTTATAATCGGAAATTCTGTAAGACTTTTTCTGTAGATATCATACTGATGGAATCCCATATCTGTATAGATATGATCACGGGGTCTATATATTATTCTTTGAGCAGCAGATCCATTATTGCCTAGTGTCAATGCTCCATCATGGAAAGTACGGCTTATGTTATATTTTTCGAAGTCATCAAAAAGTGTGTCTACATAACTTCTCTTATTATTAAAATCAGCAAGAGTCGAAGTCTCTATATCAGCAGTATCTGGGGTTTTCTGCTCATTGTTTTTATTGTAATTATTATAGTCTAAGGAGTTAGTGATATTACCAGGAGGGTTGGTACTTTGGCTTATGAGCTCAGTTGCATGAGATGCCAAGAGTGCAATAATTATATATTTGAGAAGATGGATAAACCGATAGCTCATATGTCTACAAAATTAACACAAGTAATCTTGATAATGTAACGACAGGCGATACCATTGTGGTACTGACTGGCTTATCTATTAATTTGTTTACTCAGAGGGAAAATAGTCTAAGCATAATCTGATTAGAATCTATAGTGTGTCGAGAAGTTCAATAGATTGAGATCATAAGAAGGTAATCTATCACCGACAAACTGGTTGTTATTAACCAATGAATTAATACCTATTTCTGAATCTAATTCAAAGACGATTCTGGATGAAGCAGTATAGCTCAACCCAAATCCTAAACCAAAATTCGTATTATTAAAATAGATGGCTTCTGGATCGTTAATAACTTTTATAGTTCTTGTCAATTCTCGCGTTAATGACTTATCCACTTTAGACTGGAATGTGTATCTAAACTTCACGCCTGTCATGACAGAAAACTTATTAGATAGGTTGTAGCTAAGGCTAAATGGCACTACTATTTGCTTAAGATCCTGTAGGCTTCTATAAAAAGTCAACTGCTCAGTTATAGAATGTTTATTGACACTTGCGTCACTTAAGTCACCACCGTTAGGCACAATAGGTAAAATGATAAATTCTCTCGATAGATGATTAAATCCAATACCAGTACCTACACCTAATTTTTTATTTAGATTAATTTTTACAGAACTTGATATTCCATATCCTGTGAACTCTCTGTCATGAGTTACAGAGGTTATAAGTCCCAATCTAAAGTCTACCTTTTTATTGAGAATATTCTTAAGTTGCTTATCATTATCAGATTCTTTTATAGTCTCAGCATATTGTAGATTAAGAATCGAATGCGTTAAAATGTTTTTTGCTGGATAGATTTTATTTAAAGCATATCTATTTTGATTCAGTTTTTGTACTGCAATTGCTGGGATAGATTTACCCATAGATATTGAATTAGGCTCGTAGGAGGTATTCTTATAATTCTTATAATTTATATCTGTGCTTTGGTTCATACTACTGATCGCAGGCTCATCGATATATTTTATAATAGTGGTAGGTTCTTGAGGAATCGTTTGTGTATGATGCACATGTTTAACTTGTACTGATTCTTTGGTAACCTGAGCATAAGGAATCTCGCTCTTACCAAACAGTAATAATGCGATCCCAGCTACTGATAATAATTGAGTTATGATAAGAAGTCTTATCCACGGACTCGCGGTAGGTTTAACAACCGGAAGTTTTTTGTCTAATGTCCTCTGTAGTTCTTTCCATGAGTCATGGACAAAAACTTTATCAAATTCTTCTACTCGCTTATCCAACATGTGATTGATAATTATAGTTTTCCTGTATCAATTTTTTCAATCTCTTTCTTGCATCTGAGACATGCCACTTGGATGTCCCGACACTTATATTTTTAAGTTCTGCGATATCTGCATGCGTATAACCTTGTATCGCAAATAGTATAAAAACGTCAGCACTTGCAGCAGGGAGTTGCTCTACCATATTCAGTAGATCTGACTCTATTAGATTGCTGAGACCATTATTAAGAGTAACCTGATTTTCATAGTCTTCGAATACCATGAATTTCATATACTTCGCTTCTTTCTTGATTGCATCTGACATACAATGGAATACGATTCTTCTTATCCACCCTTCGAGACTCCCTTTATTTTCAAATTGATTGATCTTAGTAAAAACTTTTAGGAAGCCATCATTTACAATAGCAACAGCCTTGTCTCTATCTCTTAGATACCTCATACACATTCTCATCATTGCAGCAAAGTACTCTTTGTACAGAGACTCCTGACTTTTTCTGTCATTTTGCTTGCAACCTTCTATGATAAGATTAAGATCCAAATGCTATCGTGTTATTCTGCAGGTTAGGAATATGATTTCTAAATGATGAAAATAGGTAAAACCAATAACCATTGGAAGATAATTCACGACTTTCTCTAAATAAAAGCAAATTATATCTCTAAAATGTCATACAAGGAAATCCTTTCTTTTAAAGATTTCATACAGCCCAAAATAAAGAGAGGAAAATCAATGATTTCCCTCTCTTAAATAGTAGTTTTTTCATAGCTGTCTATTAGTATAGACATTAATTTGTCCATCATTGGTTGGGTGACATCAGGATATTTTCTCAATTTTCTTATTATTTACTGATTTCCAACGATTTATGACTACATAAAATAGAAATTATCATTGTTTGATGATTCTATGCGTATATACTTTATTATCATTTGTGAAGACAGTTATGAAGTATACACCATTGTTGAGATGCCTAATATCTAATTTCTCTCCCGAATTATAAATGTCTATTTCTTCGCATACCTGACCACAACTATTTGTCATGATGACTTGTGAGACGGAAGTAATTTTTAGATCAATGTATACATAATCTGAACTTGGATTAGGGAATACTCTTATTACTTCCGAAGCTATCTCTTCTGTAGAGATGAGGTTGCCAAATGAGAAATTGTCTATACAAAAGTATGCTGGTGTGTTCATTCCGAATGCTCCATTGTCACTTGAGGTTAGGGTAAACTCTAAGCTGTCTACAAATCCAATTGCTGTGAGGTCTACATTCATCCAATCGTCTTGTATGTAGTCCTGACTATTATCTGCAAATCTAAAATCTGCTAAATAATGGTCGACACTATCAGACTGAAGCTGACCATCTCTGTAGCCTTTGATTGTGAGCAAAAAGAAATCTGGATCTTCTCCAGTCTCACCACCAAATTTCTTTGCGAAACTGTCCCCATCTCGCATGCTTAAGAAAGCATAAGTATTATTGCTTACGGAGAGAACCTCTGGAGCAAATCTAAAAACAGCTGTAATCCTTGTGCTCCCTGAGACAAAGCTTGTTGCATAGTGCTGACTACCATCAGCACCACCACCAGCTATACTCGCATACTGATTAGTGAATCCAGCGGTAGTCACATCTGTGTCTGTAGAAATCGACCATCCAGACCAAGATCCAAAAGTATCTTCATAGGTGTTAGGGAAAAATAAGTCTTCCTCTCTGAAACCTCCTCCTCCGTCGCTGCCATTAAGAAAAGTATCGACTTCTAAGTCAAAGGATTCGAAGTCTGCTTGTTGACCATCGACTTGAGGTATAGTAATTATTATTACTGTGCATGCTAAAAGTAAAGTTCTAATCATGTGTGTTGAGTTATAATCTAATATTAAAATGAATAAAATAATTTCTTCCTGGCATCGGCCTTCTTTCTATGACCCTATATGATCTATCGGTAATATTCTCTATGACAAATGATAGTGAAACACTTTGTTCCCACAACATCATGCGATAGCTTAGTTCCGTAGATACTAACAGGTATCCTGGCAACTCACTTATCACTCCTGCTGTACTACTTGTATATCTATTGTATATGTTCCATTGCCAATTGCGGTACGAGTTGTTAAGATTAAGTGTTGCTATGTGTATAGGTGTATAAAAGAGCTGGTCGCCTTTATTAATTCTCGGATTTGCTGATGACTTCAAGTTTTTAGATACGGTATGATTATATCCGCCATCTATTTCTATCTGCCAGTTGGCTATACTAATTCTGTGGTTATAATTGAGTTCTATGCCATAGCTTCTCACCTTGGATAGATTGTAAGCTGCCCAAAAGTTCGTATTATCAGGTAGTCCCCAGAGTATCCAGTCATTGATCACTCTGTGATAACTTGCAAGCGATAGCTTGCTATTCTTCTTATGATAAGTTGCGCTTACCTCTTGGTTCCATCCCTGCTCAGGCAGCAAGTCAAGGTTTCCTCCTGGTTGCCAATGCAGCTCATTAAGTGTCGGAAACCTATACTCTCTGGATATCTTAGCACTTAGCACAAGGCTTTGACTTACAGAGTAATTATAGTCTATAGACGGACTTGCAAAGTGTTGCCCTAACGAACTGATCTCATTTCGTAAGCCAACATATACAGTATGAGTTCGCCACTTCTTCTGTAGCTTAGTATATAAGCTGTGGTAGCTGATAGACTGCGAGTTGCTGTAAGCCTCTGTCTGACCTGTGACATGGTTAAGGTCATAACTCAGGGTAAGCAGTTCTGTATCTGAGAGAGATATGATCGCTTCTGTCTTATGATATATACGATCTATCACATTGTTGTTGTCTATGAGTATCTGGGGATCTGAGTAGGCGTTACTCTCACGGAAATATGCAACACTGGAGTTTAATTGCCATCGGTGCATCTGTTGCTTATAGTTAAGTACATGACGATAGAGTGCATCAGATTGAGTGGCTTCGCTGCGTGTCTGTGTCGTTGTCGGAGGGATCTCTCTGTAAGTGTCCTGTATCCAAAAATCATAGCGTAGTACCTTATCTGCTTCTATAGCATAAGATAAAGTTTGTAAGAGTGCTTTGCTACTGCTAGCGGCATGACTATTGTTTCTTAAGTCACCATTGCTCAAGCGATATCGGAAGTTGTTCTTATTTTTCATATACAAGATCTTAGTAGATCCTGATAGCTTCTTATTGTTATAGCTGAGCGTTGCGTTAGCTTGCTTTTGTCCCATGCTACCGATAGTGGTATGTACGCTTAGAGAGTTGCGTCGAGAAACATGATTCTTCAGGTCGAGTACACCTGTGATAGCGCCATTGCCATAAGCACTGCTGCCTCCTCCTCTGCTGACAGAGAGCTGATCGAATAGTCCTGCACTCAGCAATGATATATCTGATAGTCCCAGCATTGGATTATTGACAGGTATATCTTGCCATCTGATGACTGTCTGATTAGCTGTACCTCCTCTTATAGATAATGTAGAAGAACTGCCTGCGCCATAGGACTTAATGTACAGTTGTGATTCTCTTCTGAGTATATCTGTGAGATCTGTGTGATAGGATATAAGGGTATCCGTCAGATCTATATGCTGGTCGTTAAGTGCAATGTCATCGAGCTGTCCATCTATGGTAATGATAGACATGATGATGGCGCTATCTTGCTGACTCCATAGTGTGGAACATATGGTGGAGCATATGCATATAATTACGCTAATATATGTGTAAGAGATTTTAATGTGTTATATCTTTTAGTTCTATTACTATTAATAAATAGTAAAATAAAAACTATAGCATATGAACGTATAGGAGAGTAAAGTATCTGACAGAATCAGGTATGCGATAACGATTATCGCAGAGATGATGTCATTGTACTTTTCCTCCGAAAGTCATGTACATATAGTATAGAACTGGCAGGTCTTCTGGCTTACTCTTATTCTCTATCGCCTTCCCATCTTTTATTTATAATAAAATAATAAGACAGTGGCTCTGTGATAGAAAAATTAAAAACGAGCTTACAGCAGCGGGGACTACTCCGGAATTACACCGGATTCCCTTTTAAAATGAGATAATGTCATTTACTCTCTAATGTGTAAATGGTATAAGTATTATCTCATTACCAAATCTATGGCAAGGTATCAATATTTATCTAATATTTGTATCCTAACAAAAGAGAATCAGTTATGTCACTGACCAAAATTAGATTAGGAGGTGTACCAGAGCACTTTAATCTTCCGATACACCTGGCTATAGAGAAGGGAGAATTCGAAGACAGAGGGATAGACATCGAGTGGATAACCTACAAGGGAGGGACTGGACAGATGACTAAGGCTCTCCGTGATGGCGAAGTCGATGCTTGCATACTGCTCACAGAGGGAATCATCGCTGATATTATAAGAGGTAATCCCAGTAAGATCGTCAGTAATTATGTGAATACAGCTCTGACTTGGGGCATACACACTGGTCAGAAAAATAGCCTCTTCGCCTACACAGATATATTCTCTAAGAAACATGCCATCAGCAGATTTGGCTCAGGGTCACATCTCATGTCTATCGTCAATGCGAATAGTGAGGGACATACATTAGACGAGTCACAATTTACTGTCATAAAAAATCTGGATGGTGCCGTAGAAAGCTTGGTGAATCTAGAGACAGATGTATTCTACTGGGAGAAGTATACAACTAAACCGTTAGTAGATAAGGGGCTCCTCAGAAGGGTAGGTGAGTATGTCACCCCGTGGCCGTGCTTTGTCATTGCTGCTACAGATAGAATCATAGAAGAACGGCCTAATGAACTCACCCGTATGCTGCGTACGATTCATGATAGTTCTGATCTGTTCATGCAAGATGATACAGCTATCTCAGAAGTCAGTAAGAGATACGATCAGCAACTGGCTGATGTAGAGCGATGGTATCACTCCACAGAGTGGGCGATACATGGGTGGGTTAGCGATAGGATGATACAGAGTGTTCTCTATCACTTAGAATTAGCCGGTATCATAGATAGAATCCGTAAGTATCCAGAGATGATCTGGAAGAGATAATGTGTCCTTGATTTACTATTTGACTTTTTTTGACAAGCTTGTACTTCTCTTATTGTCATACTCAGCCTTATATAAGTTAGCTATCAATATATATCGAAGTGTATAGAAATGCTGCTACTTCTTAATTATATATAGTCGAAAAGATGCCTCCGTGAGTGAAGAGCAACTATATCTTATATCTCCATATGCGACATTGTACAATGTGTAAATGGTATAAACAAATGCCGCATATACTCATAGCATATAATCCGATCAGAAAATGCCAACGTCGCCTATCGCATAAGAGTTAAGAACAACTAAAGACTTTCAATCTAATGCGGCTCATCAGCCAACTGGAAAAATAATTTAAAAATAAATCACCTTAAAGGGTTACACTTTAGTAATCACTAACACTATATAGTAAGAACAGCGATTAAGCATAACCCTAAAAAACTAATTGCTACTTCTTACAATCTTTTAAATGTCGCAGAGGTATCTGCGATCATAACGTTTCATGTTGTGTGGCCACGGAATATGATTCGAAATTTTTTGATAGAACAATTTTTCTAACCCTAAAATTTTTGAATCATGGATATCATAGATTGGATATTAAGCTTCATCATTGGTGATGAGGATGGAGGTATATAGATCATACCTTATGACAGATACAGAATGAGCCTAATCTCATTCTGTATTTTATAGAATAAATCAGAAAAAAAATTACCCGAAACTTTAATAAAACGCTATATATATATATTCATGTATTACTAAATCAAACTTATAAATCATGGATATCATAGATTGGATATTAAGCTTCAACATCGGTGATGATGTAGAAGGCATATAGTGGTGCCTTAATAAAAGACAGAATTAGGTTCTCCTCGTTCTGTCTTTTCAAGATATTATAGAATTTTACTTTGAAACCATGATTTATAAAAAATTGGCAAGTAGTTATTTAGATTGATTTCAATTGAGCTATCGTATTTTTTTTTACACATTAATTCGATCACTTTTGTCAAGTTCATGTGACTCTTGTAAAAGTTAACACTAAGTTGTATTTCTTTTCTTTTTTGCATTCTCTTATAATTATGAAGATGGTCGTTAAGTAGTCCCTCCTCATTTTCTTCGAAGAGTGCTATTGCCTTTAGAGCACTACTAACTAATTTTGTCCTTTGGTTGTAGTTATTAGTTTTAGATGTATAAACTAATACTTCTTTATATTTTTTATAATAGAAAGATGCAATAGCATTAGAGTGATGGACAGTAGAATCTAAGTCTGAAGTATTGACCATGTAACTCCATTGATTTATAAAATCAAATACTTCTTGTTGTTTTATTAATAAACTTAACCTTGCTATTAAGTTAAAAAATTGATAATCTATTATCTTTCCATTCTCTGTATATATACCTGACTCTATCCCATAGTTAGTGATATCTAACAGTAATTTTTTGTCTACTTGGTTTTCAATAGTCCAAATGATGCGTGACAACCTATTTAAGTATCCATAAAATAATAGGTGTAAGTCTCTGCCACTCTTAATACTTTTGGCAAGTAATACCTTCGTCAGTTCTTTCAATGTCTCTAACTTTCGTTCTCTTAGGAGGTGTTCCATCTGACTAAGCAGGGAAGTCAATTTATTATCTTCTATGAGAGAACATACACTCTTTAGTTTTTCAATTTCACCATTCAGCTGATACTTACTCAGCTCCGTCCGATTGTGTAATTCTAACAGATAGGTCATTGCATACTCTTTGTAAGATTGCATCTGAGTAGAAACCAGTTTTTTCAGGAGGTTCTCGCCATCTCTGTATTTGATAGGATTATTGCTATAGTATTGATTGTACAATAGCTGATGATATTCTGCATTGGTATTGAGATCCAGTTGCTTTTCTTCGAGTATGTCCTTTTCTATTTTTTCTGCTTTCTTATCCGCTTGTGTATATAGGCCACGGTTATTGAGAGCTTTGACGAGGTACATGTTTTTCTTTCTCTGATTTTTATTGATCAGGGTGGCTACCATCCAGTCCTCTATCCAGTCGGTAATCTTCGACATCAAATTGTAGAAATTCTTAGAAGTCATATCCTCGAAATTTTTGAGGCGGAATGCTTCTATATCTAAGCTGTCGAGGGGAGTCTGCCTACTCAGCAGATCTACTAATCTATAGTACTCGGTTTCTTTGGTGGTGTACAACAATAAGTACCGCTTGAGTGATTTCCACTCTTTTTGACGAACGGTCATTAGGCTGGTAATGAGTTTTGTGTTTTTGGTCTTCACTGGAGTTCGTTATATAGTCGGAAAAAGTATACAATAAATATAGTCTAATAAGTTGAAAATCAATAAGATATGAATTAAATATAATCTATTGATACATAATTTAAGTCGGAAAAGTGGAATATTTTGTCTTTTTTCAGATATTTTCTTGCTCTACATTTAATGTATAATCGGTTGATTTTTTGGATCAACGGTTTTTTTTACCCTCAAAAAACTAAACCCTAATGACTATCACATTGAAACCACAGAAATTAATTGTTCCCTGTTGTAAGACAATAGAATTCGTAATCATGGATGAGATCGTCTACATTGAAGGATTACAGAATTATACGAAGCTACAACTGGTAGATGGTAGCGATCATATAAGCACTAAGAACATAGGCTACTATAGAGAGCGATTATCTGATTCTAATTTTTTTCCCTGTCATAAGTCTTTCTTAATTAATGTAGATAGGATAATAAGATATCATAAGCAGGGTACCGTGGAGATGGTAGACGGTACATCTATACCGATAGCGAGAAGGCGTAAGGAAGAATTCTTACAGATCATGTTAGATAAATGTGATTAGAAATTCATTATAGTTTATTATATAGTTAAGGTCTTTTGGATTTTAACCCCCGAGATTAGTTGACTGAATACCCTTATGTTTTTTAAGGGTATTCTTATTTGAGATAGTTTTGCAAATTGCTTGACATTTTTGTGTCTGAGGCTATGATCTTTAATAGATTAGATAGTGAAGATAAGTTCTATATGATAAATTGTGCATGTTATATAGATCGGGGTAGTGTTATGTGTTTTACTTATTTATTGGATTAACTTTATAGAGTACTTATAGTATATGCAGATTTTAGAATTTCTAATTCTGTTTATAAATAAATCCTTCCTATATAATTACCCCCACCTTTATTTTTTTCCGCAATAGATAAGAGTTTCCATTAGCATTATCGTAATAAGAAGTCTATGAAGTTTGCAAACGATATATTAGATCAAAATATATAGAAGTCAAGTACCTTATTTTAAATAAAAAACCAAGCTATGAAACCTACTACACCAAAAAAAGAAATTCCCGTAATCACAGAGACTAAGACTCAGTATACAATTGTGTAATCATGATGCGATTAGCTACAATAGATAGTTCTCAGAATACAATAAGTGTGAGTAATGATATTTTAGATTTTTGCAAATGTAATAGAAATTACATTTTTAAGGCATCTGTAATTCTTGTAGGAGCGATGTAGCATAAGCACGTATTCCGTGTAGTGGTTAGAGACTTGATCAGAGTATATGATCGTCCTTATCTTTATGAAAGAATATTTAATACACCTAATCACCTACTAAAAGTTAAAGTCATGAAATCATTATTATTATTATTATTAGTATTATCGACAGTTGTATCCTCTTTCACATTAGCTTCTGCTACGAACTACCCGGTAGAGAATATTACCTTCTTAGAAAATGAATCTGTCGAAGTTTATATCGATGATGCTACTTCAGATTTTTTACTTACAGCTACATATAATAATAGCCATTCAAGACTTGAATTTACTTTAGTGACAGACATAAGGTTTATACAGATTTTTAATTCAGATAATGAGTTGCAATATCAGTTGCCAGTTCTTTCTAATAAGGTAAAAATTAGTAAGTCTCTTTTCCCAGGTTCAGGAGATTATAAGTTAGGATTTATGATAGAGGGAGAGGAAGCAATCCATTTCACTTCGGTTAAGATCAAATAAAATATAAAGGGTGTTAAAGTCATTTTCTTCATATCGATTATGAAGAATCTTATTGGATTATTTATTAAGGAAATAGGAAAGATCACATTGCTCGATGTGATCTTTTCTGTTTTTTTAAGGCACATTTCTTACACTTCCAATATTAAGCATTCTTACTGTGATCGGGGTGATCTAAGAATTGGATTTGTCATGATTTGAAAGAAAAAAATCACTTCAAATCTGTAATAGCAGGTTATTAGCCTTTCATAATGCTGCTGAGAAATGACTTTGTAATTAGGTAGGTAGGCTTCACTCCATCTACTCCCAGTCCTCCAGAAGACAATGTAGAACCAGTCTCTAATGGATTGTCAGAAGCATAATATGCATATCTAACCGATAGAGAATCTTGTACACTATTTCTGATCTTAGAGGCAGCTTGTATGGCTTTCTGATAATGTGCACCTTCCATCTCGAGGCCTATGGCTTGCCATGACGATCTTAGGAAGTATCTTAATATATCTCTATTCTGTAATGATGTTCCTAATACAGTGACCATCGGGCCTTCGTATACGCTCAGACCAGAATTGTCAAAGTCTTTTGTTTTTATGTCATTGTCTATAGGATAATTGTCAGCACTTCCTTCGAAAATAAAAGCTGACGGTATCATAATATCCCCTTTCTTCCCTTCCAGTATTCCAGCCTTTCCCATAATATTAACCGACTGTATATTTAGGGGAATTTTTTGATTTTCTTTTATCAAAGGTTTTAGCAATTCGTCCATGAGCTCATAAGCTTGCTCGCCAAAAGCATAGTCCATTACGATTAAGACAAAATCATTATTATTATTAATATTCTTCTTTGATTTTTTACTTTGTAATAATTCCAGTTGCTTGCTGTCGAATATTTGTACGCCGATATTGACACCAGTCGTATCTTGGATTTCTATCATCCCATTCTTGAGGGCATATTTTCTGACTTCCTCTCTCAACTTTTCGTTGTTGTCTTTGGATAGTTTTTTGGCCAGGTCCTCTATGGATGATTTTTTCTTTCCATTATTGAGGCCACTTTCTGCGTATAGACAATTCATCACACTATGTAGATTACTGCTGATGATATGCAGAGGCCTCTTAAGTAAGTTGTGTTCGTCGAGATGTTGCTTAATGTGTTCTGCCCAGTGTGTACCGAATATATGATGGCCGATCTTAGCACGTAGGGTAGAAGAGAAACTGATCTCTCTACTTTTCTTCTGCTCATGTTCCTCGATACTTATCTGACCGAGAGCACATACAATGGTAAACAGTGAATTGACTTTCTTAGCACTTTCAAAATCCTTAGCAGCATTCGCAGTCTCGCCATAAGTCCGACCTAACAAGTAGCTCAGGTAAGAATAACCTAACTCCTTATTAAATGGTTTTTTACTTTTTATCTTTTGATTGATTTTTTCGAGCATCTTCCATTCTCTTCTTTTTCTACCTTTATGGTCGATGGCATTATCTCGAATTTTCTCTGCCTCTACATACATGAATGTCAGGTGAGTCAGAATATCGTAGATGTCACTCTTACCCCTTACCATTTCGATATACATCTGCTCATTATCGACACGATAGCAATTGCGTCTTCGCTTAGCAGGTACGATAGACGGGTACTGGGAGTCCTCTAATCCTTCTCGGCTTATAAGCTTTATATATGTACATTCTTCTATTCCCTGCGGCAATCTTTGGAATATATACATCAGGCCGCTGAGTTCTACTTTCTCCTTATCTCGGATGCTTCCATATATTTCTGGAGCAAGGTCCAGTAAAGATTGTATCATGGCCTCTCCTGATACACCCAGTGGTTTGTAAGCGCCTCTGATGACTAAGTGACGCATGGCAATGTATAGTCTTTCTATGGCTGCTCGTGATATCTGAGCTCTGGTTAGCTCACTCGTAATATTATGCATGTTTCATTCATTATCTTAACCTATACAGGACGCAATAATTAGTCCAAAATATGATGTAGTAAGTTCTTAGCTATATTCTATTCATATTCATATATCAATTAATTATTTAATATCTTCGAGCTGTGAGTAATCCTAATTTAGATCCGACAGAAGAGCAATATACACCAGAAGAAAAACAGCTGGAGAAAGCCTTGCGACCCCAGAGTCTCAGTGACTTCTCTGGTCAGCCAAAAATCGTCGATAATCTTAAGGTATTTATAGCTGCTGCAAAGCTAAGAGATGAGGCACTCGATCATGTGTTACTGCATGGCCCTCCGGGATTAGGTAAGACGACTTTATCTCATATCGTAGCTAACGAACTCGGAGCTCAACTTAAGTTAACTTCTGGTCCTGTTCTGGAGAAGCCAGGTGATCTTGCAGGATTACTTTCTAATCTGGCAGAAGGCGATGTCTTATTTATAGATGAGATACATCGACTTAATAGCGTGGTGGAGGAATATCTCTATTCCGCTATGGAAGATTACAGAATCGATATCATGATAGACTCTGGACCTGCAGCGAGAAGTATACAGATAGATCTTAATCCATTTACACTCGTAGGAGCGACTACACGTATGGGCTTACTGACATCTCCATTGCGTGCAAGATTTGGGATTAACTGTCACTTAGATTATTATGATATAAAAACGCTCGAAAGTATCATAGTCAGAAGCGCAGATATATTAAATATAGAAATCGAACCTAAAGGTGTCAATGAAATTGCGAGAAGAAGTAGAGGTACTCCGAGAATAGCGAATGCTTTACTCAGAAGGATTAGAGACTTCGCTCAGATCAAAGGAAATGGTATCATAGATCAAGCTATAGCGCAGTATGGTCTAGAAGCTCTCAATGTAGATGATGGTGGTCTCGACCAGATGGATAATCGAATCTTGTCAGCCATCATAGAAAAATTTAAGGGAGGACCTGTAGGACTCACAACTATCGCTACGGCAGTAGGAGAGGAGCCAGGAACTATCGAGGAAGTCCATGAGCCTTTTCTTATCATGGAAGGATACATACAGCGTACACCTCGAGGACGTGAGGCAACACAAAAAGCTTACGAGCATATAGGTGTTGTGCCACCTAATCAGGCTGGGAGTTTGTTTTGATTCGACAATGTTAATGTACCACCCGTCGATATCACTTCTAAGTAATTCGTATTTGTTGTACTGAATTAGTACTTATCCAACGTCCTTATATAGGGATGTTCAGAAGTAATCCAATCAGCTTACACTCAGTTTATTACAATGTTATAAATTATATCATTACTCAGTAATTGAATAAATACGGCCTATAAGGGGGTACGAGCCTATCAGATTTGTCATGATTTTTGTAAAAAATCCCGCCAAATCCCCTCAGACTTTATATCCTAATCCCTGCAATTCTTGCAGGGCTAAACATAATGTAATCCCTCTGGGATTAAAACTTCTTACTTCTGAATATCCCTATATATTAATCTAAAGAAGATTGGATTTTGTCGAAGGGAATCATGTAATTATATCTGGAAAGAAAATGCCTATTTACAGTGGATATAAAGACGCCTTTCTTTCCAGATATAATGATTAATCTACGCCTGAGCAGTAGGCGTAAAGTTCATAGGGAAATTAACTTGCTGCTGCTTACCTTCTTGTATCTTCCCAAACTGCTTTTCAAACTTTACGACGTTATCATTTAGTGCCTTAAGTAATCTCTTAGCATGTTGCGGTGTCAAGATAACTCTAGACTTAACCTTAGCCTTAGGTACATTAGGTACCATTCTAATAAAGTCTACAACAAACTCAGATTGTGAGTGAGATATGATTGCAAGATTAGCATAGACACCATCAGCTATTTCTTCAGGTAATTCTATGTTCATCGAATTTTTCTTTTTTTCCTCTGCCATGATTACATTTATATTTTTAACAAAGGTAATCATTATGCGGCGTCTATGATGTAGATATTTTATACTCTTAATAGTCTTTTATAATTTTACTTACCAGACCATAATCAACACTTACTATAAATAAGAGCAGATGAATGAAAATCAAGATTATTTTGATGCCAATCAAAGTCTATGGAATGCGAAGACAAGTATCCATGTGAAGAGTGACTTCTATGATATGCCTTCTTTTATGTCAGGTAAGACTTCTTTGCGCAAGGTAGAGCTGGAAGAATTACCGAATCTATCCGGGCAGTCGTTGTTGCATCTGCAATGTCATTTTGGCCAAGATACCCTAAGCTTTGAAAGGATGGGAGCAATAAGTACAGGTGTGGATATATCAGACAAGGCCATCTTAGAAGCCAGAAGAATAAGAGATGAGTTAGGCCTCAAGTCTACATTCATCCAATGTAATGTATTAGAGACTGATAAGCATGTAAGTGATATGTTTGATATAGTCTATACCAGCTATGGCACGATTATCTGGTTGCCAGATCTAAAATTATGGGCAGAGCAGATTGCTCTGAGGCTTAAGCCCGGAGGCATGTTTTTTATGGCGGAGTTCCATCCTGTTTTGTATTTATTTGATTGGGCGAAGGATAAGATTGCATACAATTATTTTAATAATGGTGTGCCTTATATGGAGATAGAGGAGGGGACTTATGCTGATAATAATGCAGATATAAAGATGAAGGAATACTTCTGGCAGCATTCATTATCAGATATAATGACGGCATTACGAAACGAAGGAATGGAGATCACTGAATTTATAGAATATGATTACTCTCCTTACAAATTGGACGATATATTTAGACATAGAGCTGATCAGGAGTATGTATTCGATCATGGAGATGTGACATTGCCTCATACATTTGTCCTTAAGGCAATAAAAAAGTAATGTAATCACTATTTATTTGTAATCAATATATTATGTATTACAAATATTTATAATATGTAATTATATTTTGCTACCTTTAGAATCTAAATAAGATTTCAATGTTCCCAAACACTGACGCTACATTAGATAGCAATCCCGTAGATATACCTTATACAATAGCCTTAGGACTTAAGGAGTTATTATTTCTCACATTCATACTATTTTTTGGATTCTGTGGATTCACCTTATGTTTCGATAAGATATACGGATCGCCATTAGATGATGCCACTATTCCTAACGTATCGGTGTATAGCGATCCATCAGCACCATCTACATATCTGTCCGTGAGCTCAGGTATGTACGAGCCCCTTGGTACTGAGTAAGCCTCATAATACACAGATCGACGCTTGTAATTTTCTTTGGATTATGTATATTTAGGTTAATGATCCATATGCTACGTGATATTGTAGAAAAATCAAGTTTTGGAGTCTGTCGAATGATAGGCAACAAGATGGGTATAAGTATTACTCGTGTGAGACTTTATTTTATCTATACTTCCTTTGTTACAATGGGTTCTCCATTGATCGTATATTTAGTATGTGCATTTTGGATTAATCTTAAGACTTACCTCAGAAAAGGCTACCTTTTAAATATAGACTAATCTCATGTCTTCAGAAGAACTATTAAGTATACTTGTTAGATTATCGCGGATAGATGATTTTTTCGATCAGTTCGAGCTCGGTTACCTAATCAAGGTCGGTAATCAATTAGGTCTACAAGATCAAGTCGTAGAAGATCTAATCAAGAAGCCTCTCGCCAGTGCCTCTTCTATTCCGACACTAGAACGGGATAGAATGAATATCTTGTATTATATGCTGTTCCTGATGAAGATAGATACGATTATTTCTGACGGAGAGGTAGAGATGATACATCATTATGGATTTATGCTCGGTTTCTCTAAGCCGATGATCGATGACTTTATCGGAGTAATGGAAGCACATAAGTTTAGAAAAGTGCCGATAGAAGCTATGCTTGATGTCATCCGCAGATATCAGAATTAGAATTTTTTCTTCACCTGACTGACCATAATTAAATTGAGATTTGTCATTTCTACACCCTGCAATTCTTATAGGGTACAAATAATTCACCCCATTAGGGTTATGAATCTTTACATCTGAAATTTAATATTAGAAAACAACTTTAGTATTCTCCTTAAGCGTCAGCTCATCCTTATCCATGATTGTCTCTTCTAATGACGTTGTTTTGCTCAGCTCATATTTGTAGAAGAACTTCATACATTCTATTTTGTTTTCATAGAACGCAAGCTTAGATGCGTTTTCACTATTGATACCCTCAGCTGCTGCGATACCCATCTTAAGCCACAACCACGCTATGGTAATATGACTCATCATTTCCATGAATAGATTGGCATCTGCAGTATACCTCTGATAGTCACCCTGCATTGCATAAGGCATCAGATGTGCAATGACTTTTTGTATAGATGCTATTTTTGATTCTAATTTTCCGGCGTACAGATTTAAGATATCGTGCTTTCTGGCATTGCTGATTGTTGTCATCATTTCTGTTACTAATAACTTCATCGCAGCACCGTCTTGCATCGTTACTTTTCGGGCCAATAGATCCAGAGATTGTATACCGGTAGTTCCTTCATAGAGACTGTGGATTCTGATATCGCGAGCATACTGTTGTAGGATATATTCTGAGCAGAAACCATATCCACCTAATATCTGGATGCCATCCTTACAGACTTGTTGTCCCAGTTCTGCAGGGTATGTCTTGACCATAGGTGTCATGATCTCTAGTAGTAATCCATACTTTTCTCTATCTGCATCTGATGCACTGGCACGACGCAGATCATAATACATACTTGTCTGTAGAACGATTGCCATTGCTCCCTCAGCAATCGCTTTTTGAGATAAGAGCATTCTCCTTACGTCTGCATGTTCGATTATAGACACTGGCTCTTGATTGACATTCTTTTTTCCTGAGCTGGCTATAGGTCTACCTTGATTTCTATCTTTAGCATAGGACAGTGATGCTTGTGACGATGCCATTGCAATCGCGGCTGCTCCTCTACCTACGGCTATACGTGCAGCGTTCATCATCAAGAACATGTATGTAAGCCCCTTATGAGGAGCACCTACCAGCCAACCTTTGCAGTTATCTTGCTCACCGAAAATGAGGTGGGTCGTACAATATCCTTTCTGACCCATCTTCTGAAAATCTCCAGCCGTGATGACATCATTATTTTCAAAACTGCCATCTTCTTTGATTCTTTTTTTTGGCACCACAAATAATGAGATACCCTTTGTGCCAGCCGGAGCGCCATCTATTCTAGCTAATGTGAGGTGTATGAAGTTATCATTGTACTCGTGATCTCCACCTGAGATAAATATTTTCTGACCTTTGATATTATAAGAGCCATCGTCAGCAGGAGTAGCAGAAGTTGTAATATCAGATAATGAACTACCTGCCTGTGGTTCGGTCAGACACATGGTTCCTGCCCACTCGCCTGTGAGCATCTTAGGTGCATATAACTCCTTAAGTTTCTCGCTACCATATTCTATTATCAGTTCTGCAGCTCCTAATGTCAGTCCTGTATATCCAGACACATGATTATTAGCGCAGTCTATTATATATGTCGCCGCTGTATATGCAAGATGTGGCATCTGTAATCCACCATCTTCTACAGGAACAGGGCCTGCAATAATACCCATTTCGCTTAGTTTCTCATTGATCACAGCTATCTGTGGATGTATGACAATCTTTCCATCTTTATAGTGGGCGGGTTGGCTATCCATCTCTTCTATATATGGATAGAGTTCCTTGTCTGATAGATCTCTTATGCCTTCCAGAAACATATTGATGGACTCGGCATCGTAATCACTATAGAACTCTAAGGTTAATAGTCCATTCATGTTATACACTTCATGCAGAATGAACTGAAGGGAGGCGTAGTCGAGGTAGTTAGATGTCATAATATTATTGTATGACTAAATATAAATTAAATAAGCAGTAAACAATAATAAATTATACTCAGGGTTAAATTTTAGTATAAATACTATCATGCTCATCCAGGGCTAATTGTCTCTTTTTAATATAATATTGGTAGACCTACCATATTCCAATTAATTACTTTTGTGACATGAAGTTGTTGCTTAAGATTCTTATAGGCTTGTACCTTGTCGTCTGTATTCTTGCCTACTTGTTGCAGGACAAGATTATACTGCGTCCACATACAGTCTATGAAGAGGAGATATATACTAAAGGCGTAGAAGTAGAAGTACCGATATCGGAAGACCTGACAATGAATTGTGTACATATCAGATCCTCGAATCCGAGCAAAGGCGTTGTCTTATATTTCCATGGCAACAAGGGCAATAATTTCAGGGCGATCTACCAGACTCGTATGATACAGAATATGGGTTATGATGTATTTATCCCAGACTATAGAGGTTATGGGAAGACGGAGGGAAAGATCTGGTCTGATAAGCAACTGCTTGCAGATGCAGATGAAGCCTACAAGCATCTGATGCAATATTATGAAGAGAAGGATATCTATCTGATGGGTTACTCTCTCGGATCTGGGATGGCTAGTTATGTGGCTTCTAAGCACAATCCAGCACATCTATTTATGGTGGCCCCATTCACAAGTTTAGTAGATATAAAAAACAAGTATGCTTGGTTCCTTCCAGATTTTCTCATGCGACTTAGGTTGCCAGTGAGAGATCATATGAGGCATGTTGCTTGTCCAGTATCCATAGTCCATGGTACTGAGGATACGGTTGTAGATTATGCTTACTCAGAAGAACTGAAGCAATTATTTCCTCAGGTTAATCTTATTACATCTAAGGGGCAGACCCACCGAGGTATTATTTTTGATAAGGTATTAGTAAGGGAGTTGGGAAATGTTTTTAAGTAAGTTATTAGAATATTAAATTAAGTTATTTACACGATGGAAATTATTCGGACGGGATTTATACTGTACACGATCTATTATGAAAAGTGTGTTTCTTTTTATAAAAATATATTGGGTTTAAAAGTGCTATATACAAAAGCATCATTAACCTGTTTTGATTTTTACGGAAGTTATTTAATGGTAGAAATCGACGACGAAACTGATATGAAAGTACCACCTGTCCCAAGTCGTGTTAGAACTTGTATTAGAATAAATGTTTCTGATGTTAAGAGTGCTTGCAAAAAATTAGGTGAGCAATCTATTCCTTACACATATAATAAATTTGATTGGGGTGAGATTGCAAAATTTAGGGACCCTGATGGAAATCTGATAGGCTTCCGTTCTGATATGGAATTCAAAAAGGATGTCGATAATAATCATTAACAATCCAAGTCTGCGTCACCCAATAATCAACTTCCCATGATAAGTCCTGCATCTTAGAAACTGATCCAGATCATCTACATTATCCGCAGTAATTTTACCAGCAGGAATGAGTTCGATCTTATCTCCACATGTTTCCTTCATTTTCTGTAATGTAGACAGACCGAGTAGGGCAGTAGTGGCACCTCCAGAGCTGAGGATGGAGTGGATATTCCTCATTTTTTTCAGTGGTGCAATATCCTTTATGATATCTGTAGAAAGATCTATCGCCTTATGTATGGTAATCTTCATATCTGTTGCCAAAGCACATACTTGTTCTATGAACTGGTGGTCTAATCGATTCTCAGCAGTCAATGCTCCAAAAACGATATGATCTATCCCTATATTCTTCAGTTCATAGATAGAGCCTTGGATTACTTGCATATCCTCATCAGTATAAGTGTAATACCGAACATGAGGCCTGACCATAACCTTAATAGGAATGGGAACTGCCTTATATACTTGATTGACCAGATCGATGTCAGGTGTGAGGCCGTCTAAGTCAAGTCTGCCGCAGAGTTCTAGCTGATCTGCACCGTTTTTGTATGCATTTATAGCAGATATAAGAGTGTCTACACATGCTTCTTTTTTATATGTGTTCTTATTATTCAGTTTATTGCTATTATTTGTGAATATATCTATATTTGCGCCTCGTTACAATAAAACACAATAGTATTTATGCTTATAATTAATGTAAAAAGTGAAGAGTCAATAGATAGAGCTCTTAAGAGATACAAAAGAAAGTACAAGAAAACCAGAGTTCTTAAGGAACTTAGAGCAAGAAAAAATTTCGTGAAGCCTTCTGTCAAAAGAAGAACTGAAATTATTAACGCTATATACAGAGAAGAGAAATTCGGAGATAAGTAATTAGTCTCCTTCTATACGATATATAAGAAAAGCCTGGACGTCATGTCTGGGCTTTTTCTGTTTTACTACGAAATCAGATGAGATCCTTATATCCCATCTGATTGGTATTTTTCTTACCCTTGCTGACCGCCGCCGCCTTGACCTTGGCCGCCTCCACCTCCACCATTTCCGCCTTCACCTTGCTTCTGATCTGAGTTTCTGATTTTAGATTTTCTTTCTTTGAAGTCTACCTTACCGAATTTATATCTAAAGTTAACTCCGACGGATCTGAATGGTAGGACGAAGCTGGATATCTGACGAAAATCGGTACCAGTAATATCTGAGTCAAAGTTTTTATTTTCTACAAATGGCTCTATTAGTCGTATGCCTAAACTGAAATCTTTAAAATCCTTACGAAAGCCAAATCCATATATCGAGAAGCTGGCGTTCTGACCTTGTAATGTAAATCTCGGTGCTTGGAAAAATCCAAAGAAATCTGCCTTAAATGTACTAGTGATGGTCACTTCTCCTCCGGTAAATAGTCTATACGATAAGGCACTATTGCTAACTTCTCTACCTTGTATAATTCCAGTGGCATCATAGCTATAGACATCTCCACCACCTCTGACGGTTACTTTGCCGATAGATTTAGAGGTGAAAAAATTAATACCATAAGAATTATTCTTACCGACATTATTATACGTCTGAGAATTAATACCATTCGCCTCTTGTATGACGACAGATTCTATAATTTCCGTCGTCCGCTTATTATAGAAGCTGCTGAATATCGTGAATCCTGCAAAATTAGTATTGTAGCTAACTTCTATCTGATTAGTCAGCTCAGGATTAAGCGCCGGATTACCTACGACGACATTAGCTATATCGGTAGTATTACGGAAAGGATTGATATAGAAGAGACTTGGTCTTTGTATTCGCTCGCTATAACTTAACTTCAGGTTACGGAATCCCTTAAATGACTTGCTGACAGCAAAATTAGGTAAGACATTATTATAAGAATTAGTGAAATCCTGTGCTGATATATCTCCATTACCCTTAATCTCAGTCCGCTCATACCTTGCACCTGTTACAAAATTCAGCTTCTTCCAGAAGAAGTTATAGGATACATATCCTGAGTATACATTCTGATCATATAGAAATACATTAGATCGATTGTTATCTAATCTATACTGTGAGCTGCCCTCGTCAAAGTTGAGAAAATCGGAATCGCTATCTATATTCCTGATAACCGCCTTAGTGCCCACTTCCAGCTTATTGGATTTACCGACAGGATGCACATAGTCTACTTGTCCAGTGATCTCCAGATTGTCACCATCGTTATTTTGCCTTTCTATTCTCTTAAAGGGACCCGTCTCTTCGATGTCATTTTCTTGATTCTGGATATTGCCAGAGACTTGTACTGCGAAAGTGAGCTCCTGTTTATCATTATCCTCGAAAGTTTTAGTGTAATCTGTATTCCAATCATAGCCACTGGATAACTGATCAGCGACTGTTAGTCTCTCAAAATCTTCCACTACATAACTACCGATGACTCGACCGTCACGATCTGATGAGAATCCTCGGTAGCTCAGAGAACTATTAATCGCATTGTAGGCATTGATATCATAGAACGCATTAACGGATGTTCCGAATCCCAATCTGGATGTATTTGTTATTCCATTAAATGAATAAAGAGCATCTTGTAATGCAGCGCTCTGGTTAAGACAGTCTGCTATTTCCTCTGATGCCATACCCGTCCTGAGAAAACAATTTTCGGCGTCTATGGGGTGAGAGTAATACACAGAGCCGTTAGCGGTCAATCCAAATCTACCTTTTCCTACATTAAGACTACCACTTGCGTTACTCTGTCTATTTCCTACAGAAGCATTAATAGATCCTGCTATGCCTTCTATATTATCTTTTTTGGTTATAATGTTAATGATTCCTGCGCTCCCTTCGCCATCATACTTTGCTCCTGGAGAAGTGATAACTTCTACTTTCTTGATCTGATCGGCTGGAAACATTTTCAGAGCATCCGCAGTGTTGCTGGAGAACATGCCAGATGGCTTACCATTAATTAATATTCTGACTTGTTGTGATCCTCGCAAGGAGACATTCCCCTCGAGATCGACGGCTAGTGTGGGCACTTTCCTAAGTACATCTGCTGCATCTCCTCCTGCTATAGAAGAATCATCCTCTGCGTTAAACACGATCTTGTCGACCTTAGATTCTATGAGTGCACGCTTCTCTGTGACTTCGACTTCTCCGAGGACATAGTCCTTAGACGCTAAGAGAATCTTACCTAAGTCGACGTCTGGTTTTTTACCAGTTAATTCGACATCAGTAACTCTCTTCTCATTATATCCCAAGAAAGAAATGATAAGATCATACTTCCCCATTTTGAGTTCTGACAATTTGAATTTTCCATCATCCTCTGTCAGTGTACCGTTAATCTCTTTAGTCTTGCCAGCCTTTGATAATACTATTGTGGCAAAGCCTATTCTCTCATTAGTCAGAGAGTCTACAAGTTGCCCAGATATCTTTCCTTTTATTTTTGACCCTTTAGAACCACCACCCCAATTTCCAAATTGTGCAGAGAGGTTAATTGTCATCAGGCAAATACAGAATGAGAGTATTAGTGATTTCATATTATTTTTTAGTTATTCGTATGGTTTCTATCTATCAGCTTAGCATTTGGGGGAGGTAGTTAAGTATCTAATGATCTAATACTTAGATAAATGTAACCTATGCAGATGGAATGATATGCATAATTCGATGATCTTATGGATTTTCTCTATGGAATTATAAGATGACACTGAATTATACATAAGAATTTTCCTACGCTAATGCCTCGGAATTAGAAAATGCAGTCATCGTGGCGAATGTATGGTCCTGAATGGCAAATTTCGGTATTTAATTTTCAGAATAGGACGGCAAAAGTGTAAAACCTGAACTATACCTGCGATCATTCATCGGGGCTCTGCATTAGGGATAGTGGGTCTCGAGGATATCTTCATTTATAATTGTCTACGATTCCAAAGTATGGTTATTATAAATATAATGGCTAAGGCTGCGATAAGAAAAGGTAATCCAGTAGTATTATGAGTACGAATCGGGCTCATATCTCCAATAGCTACGAATCCTGCCCAATAATACGGGTGTCTCAGTACTGGTGATTCTTCATTTGTTAGGTAGTCAAGTTTCGCTTGCCTAAGGGCAACATCCTTAGGTAATCCTTGGCTGAGATATTTGTATAGATTATTCATTATGATAGATGTCGTATAGTCATCGACTTTCCATAGAGAACTAATCACGCTCTTAGATCCTGCGTAAGCGAATGCACGAGATAGACTTAAGATGCCTTCACTTTTTAGATCATCACCTAGAGTAGTCTCACATGCACTTAGCGTCACAAGGTCTGCAGGGATATAGAGATTATATATTTCTTCTAGACTTAGACTATGATTGGTTGTGTCATCAGAAGGTGAGAAATATATATAGTTCTCACCATCTGTAGAAGAAGCAGTAGCATGTGCAGCTATATGGATCAGGGCAGCGTCAGAAGTAGATTGTAAAAATTCTGTCTTAGATGCTTCTGTGCCTTTATATAATTGTGCATTGTTGAAGTACTTCTGGATATTCCCTATCTCTTCTTGGTTGTACTTTAGTTCCCTCAGTTCATCAGCGGATTTGGATCTGTTGTCAGCAGTTATATCGGAAGAGTTATTTTTTAATTTGGTGGAATAAGATGGAGCATAACAATTGATGTCAGACTTTTTTGGACTATCCATATCTTCCATAATCGAGAGATGACTCATAGAGAATGCATAGGAGACATTAGTATGATATATGAGGTATTCCCCACGATAAGTCATTAGTTCGAATGGCAAAAATGCAAGTATTCCATCTGCTACTATTGTGATTTTTTGTGGAAGGTTATCGGGTAATATTAATTTCGATAATGTATCTATGTTTAGTTTTCCCTTTAGTTCTATGTGATCAGTATCGAGATTATATTTTATAGTTTTAGAATCTTTTTCACTTAGGCTTATTTTGTCAAAAGACATCTGAAGGTCTAAATGGCATATTCTATAGAAAATAGAATCTTCGGTTATTACATTGTGATAGGCTATAAAGTTTCTATGACTATAATCTTGTATTGAAATTAGGTCTTCCTTAGAATATTTAGGTTTTAATTCTGATTTATTGTATTGGCGTAATTTCCTAAGTTGATTACATATTACTCGAGACTGTAGAATTCTGATATCGTAATCTTGACTTTTATCTTTCATCTTAATCAGGTTCTTTGTAATCGAATCTTTTAGAGTTTCTATTTTTCTGAATAGACTTGTATCTTGGCTTATTCTTTTTTTCTGTGCATTAGCTAGTAAGATAATTGATCGATTCTTTTCCATAGTTGCCATGGCGAAATCTATATATTTAGAATTTCCAGTGAGATGATGTAACTCATAGCAGATGTGCATATACTGATCATATAGCTCTCTTCTTTTGGAGAGTATGTTTACTATATTTTTGTCATCGCTATAGCTATTAATTTGTTTAGATATTTCTTGATCTATTTTATGGAATCTTTTGTCAGCTTCATGTAACAATTCGATCTTAGAACTATCGATCTTATAAGCACCTAGTAGTGCAGAGATATCTTGCTTAGCCCATCGCATCTTTTCCCAAATATTCCCTGCATTTATATTTTTACTCCTTTCTATCAGTTCATCTTTAGACCTGAGAAAGTAGTAAGCACTATCATACTTCTCTTGGTTGTTATAATTGTAGATGAGGTTATTGTATGCAATATTTAAGCTGTTATTGCTTTCTCCATTTACATTTTTTTGGACACATAGATTTATCACTTTTTGATAGAAGTGGGCGGCTTTATTATATCTATTTTGATCAGAATTAATTGCAGCTATATTGTTGTAATAACCTATCAGTCTGGATGTGTTATTTTCTGTTTTATAATACTTAATTAAGATGTCTTCAGCGTTCTTGTACTCTTTGAGATTTTTGTAGATATCATATAGATTTGTTACAATGATATTTGAATATGTACTCTTGATGTTACCGTGTAAGTACTTTTTGCTGAGAGGTAGCAGTGCACTTTTTGCTTCTTTATATTTTTTTAAGCGGCATAAAATGTCAGATTTTTCTATAACTGCCTTATCCTGATATGCCGTACTCCTCACTTCTTCATATAGGTCATTAAGATCTGAATAGGCTAATGTTAGAAATTCGTCTCCTATCTTAGAGTATGCCTTGCAATACATTCTGTAGTATCTTCTCTTTCTAGGATTACTCTTCTCGTAACCTGTGATATACATGGCTGTATCAGTATAAGCGATGGTATTATTTGGATCTTTTAGATGATTATAAGTGTCGCCTATATTGCTATAGATTACATACATCTGCTTCGCAGTATCCGCATACGAAGATTTTCCATATTGTAATGCTTGCTCTAAGTGAGTTAGTGATTTTTTAATATTTTCCTTTCCACCTTTTGTCCTTAATATAGCTCCATAAGTTGTATTTAGCATGCATAGAATGGAATCAGAAACTGGTATCTTCTCTTTATAATATTGTATGACTTCGTGGAGAACTTCTAATTGACATCTATTAGCTGGTTTGTTATCGATATAGGACTTTACATAGGAGACCACAGCAACACTGCTGGAGTCATCCATTAGAGATAGTTGTTCCTTTATATTGAGAATAACGTCATTGCAGGGACCACTTAATATATCCGTATTGCGATGACTCTTCTCATTATTATTGTCATTACCTATAGACTGTGTTGCTGCTAAGAAAATGCAGATTAATAAAGAGGCTAATATTTTCGATGACATTAGTTATCATAATGTGATTAGAAAAGAAAAACTATTCTACAGATCTACATGATTGTAGAATAGAATTAGGATATAAATTAATGTCTCTATCATCTGGAGAAAGATCTTCCACAAGGTTTTGTCTTAGAAAACCATCTGCATTTAAATAGTGTGCCTTTCCATATTTTTTAAATAATTTGGCGATTTTAGCCACGATGTAAGCTGTAGAGAAAGATGTACCTCTCCCATAAGTGATATGGTCGCCTCGAGAATTTAGATGCACATGTGATGGATATGGAAACATGCCGTTTGTAAATATATGGAAGTCCGTAGCATCCTTACTTTCGTAATTAGAATAATAAGTTTTTCTCAGATTTCCATCTTCATATCTACATGATGATACAGTGATAACATTGTTGTTATCCTTACTGTAATTAGATGGCCAATGATTATTCTCGCTATTGTCATTATTAGAATTACCAGATGAGCATACAATTAGTACTCCAGCTCTTGATGCTTTCTTAAGATATTTTTTTATGAGTAGATTTTCTTTGTTGCTGTAGTAACCTATGCTCATATTAAGTATATCCATTCTCTCATTAATGGCTCTGGCTATCTGACAACATATGGCTGCGGCACTAGCAACTGGGAAGCTAGCTACAAGATTATAATCATGTAATTGTGTGGACTTATATTCATTATGAATAATGGATTTAATCATCTCTGCATGATGATCGCCCCATCCAAAATCCACTACACCTATCTGTATCTTACATTTCTCTATAGGTATACAGCAGTTACTTTGCTCTTCGCAACTCTGATTACTGTTTTGTTTTCGACTTCCAATTTTTACTCCGACGTTTTCACCCTCGGCAATCTCTCCTTCTGGTTCTTTATCTGTACTAGATACATCCCCATCTTCCTTGGTTTCCTTATCACCATAACACAGTTCATTAAGTGAAAATGAATTTTTTTCATTTTTTTTGATTAGATCATATATCGGTTTAGATCTTATAATGTATAATGACTTATCCCAGCAACACCTAATGATCTCATTTACATTTATTCTTTTCTTTGATACCTTTTTTATTGCATGAGCAAGTTGAGTTCTACTATTTACATTTTCTGAGTAGAATAGAACTTCATTCTTTATAACAAATCTGGCTTTCTTGCCATTGCCATTTAGTCTTTCGATGTCTACTCCATAGACTTCGGCTGCCTCCGCTATAAGATTGGTGAATTTGGAATCATTGAGTGGCCTTTTAATTGGTCCAGACGGTATTTCGATCTCAATTCCTCTTGGTGTTTTTCTAGTGGTTTTCATTTTTCTTAGGGCTTAGTTAGTTTAATATACTACCCCATAAGAGTGCCATGGGGTAAAAAGGTTACCTTAAATTAGGTATTAATATTTTCTCACCGTTATCTGTGAGAGAATATTTTTACATAAGTTAACAATAAAATGACTATCGGTCGATAACTTGGATTAACGGTTGTATTACCTGATTAACGGTAATAGGCAAAAGCGAGGAACACTTATCTTTTGTATAATGAGAAACAAGTAAGACAGAGTGGAACTGAATATGGTTTAAGTATAATAGAGTCTCATCCTTAGTTAATCTGCTATATAAAAATCTAATGCACTGCACCTTTTAGAAAAGGAACAAACTTAAATACTCCAAAAGCTTCTGATTCATATTTTCCATCATCGACTTTAGTTATTCTCGTCATAGTCTTTGCGTCATTATCACCTACCGGTATAACCAGATAACCACCTACACTTAATTGCTGGAGAAGTTGCTTTGGGATATTAGATGCACCAGCGGTAATGATGATCTTATCATATGGAGCATAACGTTCTGCACCCAGATAACCGTCACCGTGTAATGTCCTAATCGATCCATAACCGATATTTCTGAGCAGTTTTGAAGTTTTGACATAGAGAGTTTTATGTCTCTCTATACTATATATTCTCTTACAAAGGCAAGAAAGGACTGCCGCTTGGTACCCTGAACCTGTACCGACTTCTAATACCTTATCAGTAGACTGCACATCGAGTAGCTGAGTCTGCAAGGCAACCGTATATGGCTGGGAGATAGTCTGACCATCATTTATAGGAAAAGCCTGATCCTTATATGACCATTCCTCAAAAGCCTTATCTAAGAACAGATGTCTTGGGACATTCCCGATTGCATTCAGAACATTAGAGTCTGTGATACCCTTTTCTATAAGTGTCTCTACCAAGTTCTTACGTAACCCCTTATGCCTATAACTGTCCATGCCATAAATTTAATTAATATATTATAAAAATATTTAATATGTAAATTAATATTTCATAGATATTTATCTATCTCTATTCCTTTGAGCACGCTTTATTATGAGAATGAGAAATTTATTAATTTAGACACTTAATTAATGAACAAACAAATTATAGATGAGCATTGACAAGATTAAATTTGGAACTGATGGGTGGAGAGCAATTATTGCCAGAGAATATACGGTTGCCAATGTTATCAGAGTAACTGATGCTACAGCAAGATGGATGCAAGGGAAAGGTATGACTAAGGTCGTCATCGGTTATGATTGTAGATTTGGTGGATTGATGTTTAGCGAAGCAGCGGCGACGGTGTTCTGTCACTATGGGATACAAGTCATCTTTGATAAGAAATTTGCTTCTACTCCGATGGTTTCTCTTGGAGTGGTCAAGTATAAGGCAGATATGGGAGTGGTCATCACAGCAAGTCATAATCCACCCTCATATAATGGTTACAAACTAAAGTCGGCATATGGTGGTCCGACGATACCTTCTGATATCGCGGCTGTGGAAGAACTAATACCTGATACCTGTGATCTGCAATTATCTAAGCTCTCTTCGTATGAGGAAAAAGGCCTGATAGAATATGTCAATTTAGAGGACATGTACATCGATCACGTCAAAGCTAACTTTGACCTGGACCTTATTAAGAAATCTAATATTATATTAGCTTACGATGCGATGTATGGTGCAGGAATGAATGTCATCAAGCGATTATTTCCTGAGGCTCATATGCTACATTGTGATTACAATCCCTCATTCATGGGGCAAGCTCCAGAGCCGATACATAGAAATCTTACAGAGCTATCAGAACTGATACAATCTGACGATAAGATTAATCTTGGTCTGGCCAATGACGGTGATGCAGATCGCATAGGATTATATAATAGTAAGGGAGAGTTTGTAGATTCTCACCATATTCTATTATTACTCCTATATTATCTACACGACTATAAGAAGATGGATGGTAAGGTTATCATCACATTTTCTGTGACAAGTAAGATGGAGCAATTAGCAGCCCTCTATGGCTTAGATATAGAAGTAACTAAGATAGGCTTCAAGTATATAGCTGAGATTATGTGCAACGAAGATGTGATGGTAGGAGGCGAAGAGTCAGGAGGCCTCGCAGTCAAAGGACACATCAAAGAGCGAGACGGTATATGGATAGGATTAGTTATTATGGAATTCATGGCTAAGACGGGTAAGTCATTAGAACAGTTAATCCAAGATATCTATGATAAGGTGGGATCGTTTAAGTTTGATAGAGATGACTTACACATAGAAGATAGTAAGAAGTGGGCCATCATAGATAAGTGTAAGAACGGAGAAATCAAAAGCATCGGCGGTAGAGATGTCGTCAGAACTGAAGATACGGATGGTTATAAGTTCTACCTATCAGATGACGAGTGGCTCATGGTCAGACCATCGGGTACTGAGCCTGTGCTGAGAGTCTATGCACAGGCTGCGGATAATGCTGCTGTGAGGCAACTATTAGACGCTGGTCATGTGGCACTTCAGGAGGGGGTTTAGGTTCGCGGGTATGGGTTAAGCTAATTTTTTTGTAGTTGCATATTATCTCTGTAGGAATGAGAATGTGAGGATTTTAGGATTTGGAGGATTATTCTCCTTTAATGTAAATGATGACTACGAAGGATAAGGTAAATTGTAAATCTCGCCCTTTAAAATTCGCAAAAACTAAGTTTCCTATTTACCGAAATCCTAACAATCCATATATCTTGAAAACCAGATTCTGCTCTTCTCTTAGTATCAGGTTGTACTTGCAGGATTATGATTCTCCATACATGTAAATGACATCTTAGTTGAGTAGGGATATTCAGAGGTAAGAAGTTTTAATCCCAGAGCGATTACATTATGTTTAGCCCTGCAAGAATTGCAGGGATTAGGACATAAAGTCTGAGGGGATTTGGCGGGATTTTTTACAAAAATCATGACAAATCTGATAGGCACGTACCCCCTTATAGGCTGTATTTATCCAATTACTGAGTAATGATGTAATTTATAACATTGTAATAAACTGAGTGTAAGCAGATTGGATTACTTCTGAACATCCCTGATTAATGTCAATGATGCCCGAACCTTAGCCAAAAATTAACTAAGACACTTACGTAAATTAAATTCTCTCTATCAAATGATCCGTGAGATCATCACCGCCGATTCGCTTAGGGTTAGGTCCGTACACATTGCTTCCCGGGTCACTGTCCGTACACATGAAAACTAATAGTATGATAGGTCCAGCAAGTGGAATCAATGCTATTAAGTACATCCAACCTGACTTACCTGTATCATGTAGTCTCCTCACTGCTAAGGCGATAGAAGGAACTAAAAGCCCTATGGCTAATAGGTAAAAGAGTCCTATTCCAATAAATGATAATAATGGTTCGATGTAACCTAAAATACCTGATATTATTAATAGCCCAACATATATTAGAATATTGAACAATTGGAAATACCAATACTCACTGCGTCTGGCTCGACCATCGAAGTCTGCATATCTTTTCTTTATGGTATCGATATAGTACTGTTGGAACAAGCTCATGATCTATATTTTTTTATTAGATCAGTAAATTAAGAAAATAATTTTTGAATCAAAAAAGGGAGCAGATATCGCCGCTCCCCATATGCTTATCTTAGCAGCATCCTACAGGACAACAAGGCAGATCGCAACAAGCCATTGCAACTCCTGATAATATCCCTACTAATACTAATAATCTTTTCATCTTATTAAGTTTTAATAAACGTTAGATAATACCGACATGAGATCTTCTAATATCGCAGACAAAAATCTGGAGATATAAAGTCTCTCATCGGGGATTATACAGTTATCTATTTTGCGCAATAAGAGAAATCTGTATAATATAATTACATCGTAATATTACGATAGCTATAGCCAAAAAAATATCAGCAACAATTCTTAAGGTTAGAGAATAACTTACTGATAGTAGCACCTAATTCTGCACAGGTTCCCTCATCTATACAATAGCATTGCATATTACCACTTACCTCTCCTTTTACAATGCCTGCTTCTTTCATTGCTTTTAAATGTTGTGATACGGTAGATTGTGCTAATGGTAATTCTTCCACTACATCGCCGCAGACACATGATCCTTTTTTGATGAGCTGTTCCAATATGGCAATACGAGCTGGGTGCCCCAGCGCTTTGGCCATGGCAGCTAATCTATTTTGGAAATCTGAGAATAATTCTGTTTTGGAAGTTCCCATATCGCAATATTACGATAATAATATTAAAGAAACAATTTTTGAGTTTTTTCCTGGTCGAATGATAGCTGAATATTGAATAGATATATACGAATTACACATTTATATAATACTATCCAATTCGGTGAATAAATTCTTACCTAAGTGTGTATACAGAGTGATTATCAAAGACTAATGACAACTGGATCATTGACAAGGTTATATCGGATGTCGAGGACGCTGGCATTAAAATATTTCGTTCTTGCAGAATGGTAACTTCCGTAAGCTTCGTGTATATGACCACATACATGAAATCTAATTTTACTTTTCTCTATGGCCAATTTGAGTTCTTCGCAGCCTGCATTCTGATGAGTGATTGTCTTATCTAATACACCAGCAGCAGGACCATGGGTGATAAGTATATCTGTGTCTGTAGGAATTAGATCCCAATGTAGTCTTATATTCTCACCACGATCTCTATTAAATGCCCAATCATGAAATCTCGGTGTAATAGGAGAGCCCCAGATTTTAATTCCATTGATAGTTATTCCGCTATCGTTGAGATATGTAATAGAATCTGGAACGGTGAGTGCAAGTGCCTCTTCATTTATATCCTCAAAAAAGAAGTCATGATTTCCAGCTATGAATATTTTATACTTATAATCTAAGCTTTCATACCATTCGATAAACCGTTCTATTTCTGAAGGGGTTCCTCGACTCGACACATCGCCTGCGTGTATGATCATATCCCCTTCTGGTAACTGCAGTTGCTGATGTCGACCATGAGTATCAGAGATTAGAACAATTTTCATTATATACCTATTTATACTATAAATGTAGGGAAATCATCCCTTGTCAATAATAGATTTTTGAATACTCAGCAAGTTAATTGAGCTTGTATTACCTTTAGCATCATATGCAGACAGATAGACCTATTACAGATTGGCTTCCGATAACTAAGAAAGACGTAGATAAGCGTGGCTGGTCAGAATTAGACGTCATCCTCATCTCTGGGGATGCTTATGTCGACCATCCTGCATTTGGCTCTGCGGTCATAGGTCGTATCATAGAAGACATGGGTCTTAAGATTGCTATTATCCCACAGCCTAACTGGCAAGATGATCTTAGGGATTTTAAGAAACTCGGTGAGCCTAAGTTGTTTTTTGGGGTGACTTCAGGTTGTATGGATTCTATGGTTAATCACTATACAGCAGCAAAACGTAGGCGATCAACTGATGCCTATACAGCTGGTGGGCAGGCTGGATTCAGACCTGATTATGCAGCTATAGAGTATACTAAGATTCTGAAAAAATTATATCCAGATGTTCCTGTCCTTATCGGAGGAATAGAAGCGTCATTACGTCGAGTGACACATTACGATTATTGGAGTGACTCACTCTATGCTAATATACTGACCATCAGTGGTGCAGATATGTTAGTCTATGGTATGGGAGAGATGCCGCTGCGTAAAATTATACATCTTATGCAGAAAGGCGTTCCGTTTTCTTCGATTAAGACTGTTCCTCAGACTGCCATCTTACATCCACGTCATGAAGAGTTGCCTAAGCAAAAAGCATGGGAAGATTTCACACTTTCGTCACATGAGAAGTGCCTGCGAAATAAGATGGCATTTGCAGCTAACTTTAAGAATATAGAGCAAGAATCTAATAAGGTCAATGCCAGAAGATTGGTCCAAGGTGTCGGAGATCATAACCTTGTCATCAATCCTCCCTATCCTCCGATGATGGAAGAGGAAATCGATAGATCTTTTGACTTACCTTACACTAGACTACCACATCCTAAGTATCATAAGAAGGGTAGTATTCCGGCTTACGAGATGATCCGATTTTCTGTTAATATGCATAGAGGTTGTTTTGGAGGTTGTAGTTTCTGTACGATCTCTGCCCATCAGGGAAAGTTTGTAGCCAGTAGGTCAGAGGCGTCTATTATGAAAGAGGTCAATCAAATAACCACCATGCCAGACTACAAGGGTTACATCAGTGACCTCGGCGGTCCATCAGCTAATATGTATAAGATGAAAGGTAAGGTGCAGTCTATATGTGATAGATGTGTAGCGCCTTCTTGCATCCATCCAGTAGTCTGTAGCAACTTAGATACAAGTCATAAGCCACTGACAGAAATATATAGAAAAGTAGATGAGCATCCTGATGTGAAGAAGGCATTTGTAGGAAGTGGCATCCGATATGACCTTTTGGTAGATGATTACAATAAAAATAATGATGGCAGCTTAGACGAGTACATGGATCAGCTTGTCAGTAGACATGTCTGTGGTCGTCTAAAAGTTGCTCCAGAACACACCTCAGATTCTACACTGAAGGTCATGCGTAAGCCATCATTTAAGCATTTCCACGAATTCAAAAGAAAGTTCGAAAAGTCTAATAAGAAGTTTGGGCTTAAGCAGCCATTGATTCCATATTTCATATCGAGTCACCCAGGTTCTACAGACGAGGAGATGGCTAACTTAGCTGCCGAGACTAAGGACATGGGATTTAAGTTAGAGCAAGTACAGGACTTTACACCAACTCCGATGACGGTAGCTACAATCATATACTACACAGGTGTACATCCATATACACTTAAGCCTATCTATACAGCTAAGACACCGAAGCAGAAGAAAAATCAGCACTTATTTTTCTTCTGGTACAAACGAGAAAACTATGTAGCCATCAAAGATAAATTGGCCACTATGCATAGACCTGATCTCGCAGAGAAACTATTAGCGATCAAAAAGAAGCAACAAAAAAGAGAAGTCATCAACGCCAAGTCAATGCACAAGCGGAAGAAGAGAAGGAGATAACTTTAAGAGTTAAGAGTTAAGAGTTAAGAGTTAAGAGTTAAGAGTTAAGAGTTAAGAGTTAAGAGTTATTCATAACTATTAACTCGTAATTAGTAACTATCCAAGTCCTCGTAGCAAATTAATACTAACTGTCGCTAAATCAGAATCTGGAAATCTTGTTGCAAACTTCTCAATGGACTCCAGACCTGCTTCCTCTGCCACTGATTTAAATACACCTAACTCTACAATGTACTGATCAGAAAATCCATGAGTGCCATCATAAGCAGTCGCTGCTGTTCTACCTATGTTTCTAGCTACTAAGGCTGGATCTACTGTATGTAATTCTATGAGCAGGAGACCATGTTTCTTTACATAAGGCATCCACTTGCTGAAGTGCTCTTTGAGATTTTCTTCCACCGCATTATTATCTATTCTTACTCCTCTATGGGAGAATGCGCCAGTAGAACTACTTTTTCTATCTGTAGAATTGTTTTTAGGCTCGGACCATATTCTATTATGATCCAAGAATGTTCTGACATTTAATAATTCGCCTAATTCAATATTGTAATTTTCTCTAAGATCATCCGAAAGTTTTTTAGGATTTCCGATGTCACCCCACATGAGCTTAGCCCAGACATTAGCTTGTATAAGATTGGCTCTACTGACTCTTAGTGCTGCATTATTATAATCAGCTCCTACTAAGAAAAGAGGGTGTTCGTCCAGCATCTGACCACGTAATGTACGTGTGGCTATGGTATCAAATGCATGTATGAGGAAAGCGCCATTCCCACAGCCCATATCGAGAATCCCTTTTGGTTGTTCTTCTATCGGCTTATTAAATAAATCAATGATGACCTCATCCATTTTCTTAAAGTAGGCGGCATGTGCACCACCACTTCCCCAGACATTCATTTCTCTATCTACATGTTTCTCGTCTTCACCTTCGTTAGTTTCTCGCAAGATGCCAGGATGACCAAATAGCAATTCGTCAAGATTTCTAAAAGTAGGTATGTAAGAAACCGTCACCCCGTATGCGGAGGCACGCTTAGCGAAAAAGAACCCCTTATCTGTAAATGAATAATTCTTACCTATTTTCTCAAACCAACCCTGCCAAACAAAGAAATCTAATAACCTCTCGAAGCTATTAGCATCACTATGGAATTCGTCAGCGCTGAATGAGGTTTCCATAAAATAATTATGGAACATGCCACTCATACCTAACTGTACGACAGTAGGTCCTACAATGATACCTTCTATATGCTTAAGTACCTGGTGAGCTACCGAGTCCGAATCTATATCCTTAAGTCCATAAGAATCTCTATAGTTTTTCATTATCTTTTCTAAGATAAGGAATGGTTCTAACTGGAATTTTCTCTTAGAAAATTGGCCTGAGAACTTAAGTAAGTAAACGACTTCTTCATATAGATATGCTAAGTCGAATGCTTCTTTGGATTTCTCATTAGTAGAATAGCTTATGGTATTATTACTATTATCTATATGCTGAGTCAACCAACCTTGAGAGGCTAATATCCTTAGAGCTACATTGAGGTATCCTTCGTTAGCAGAAAACTTCTGTGTTACATCTTCAAGTTTGACATTCTCTTTTTCCAATAGAAATGTGAGTACGCCTTTCTTATGTAATGCATAACATGATGGTGCTACAGCAATTCCATCTAAATGCCTGAATAGATCAGATCTGTATTTTCTTTTTTCTTCTCTTGATAACATCTGTCAAAGGTCGATAATTTGACCTTCTTGTGCCACCTGATATGATTTATTTTCGAAGTCTTTACTTTCTTGAGAATTACGGTCTAATAAGGGATTAGTATGATTGAGATGTATGAAGATTATTTTTTCTCTTTGCTCGCTATCTAACTTATCAAATATAGCCATGCTTTCTTCTATGAATGGATGCGGTATCTCACTCATGTCGCGACCCCATATCTCACCATTTCTATAGAATGTACCATCGAGTAAGGCATAATCTACTTTTATAATTTCTTCATTGACATCACGATCCCATTTATTCCATTTGTCTATATCAGGTATGAATAGACTTGACTTATCGGATGATGAGATCTTGTAACCGACAGTCTCAGAGAATTCGTCCCGATGCGGTACCATGAATGGAATTATTTTTAAATCTTTGGCAAGCACTATTTCTTGGTTATCATATATAGGGATGAGAGTGATGTTTTTAAGATTCACTAATTGACTCCAAGGTCCGTTAGTTTCTAAGTAAGTTTTCATTTTGGGCATCACGTATACAGGAATTGAGTTAGCACCCATTGCTTCTCTCCCCAGTTCCATCAGTCCAGTATAATGACCCATATGGGCATGTGTCAGGAATATGCCTTCCAGAGTATAATCGTCTTTGAGTAGAGTATTGAGTTGGTCTTTAATGTCAGGAGTAGCATCTATCAGCCAGGCTTTCTTAGTTGCAGGATTTTTAACGCCTATGCATGACACTAATTTTCTTCTGCCTACGTCATCCCATAGATTATGACAGCAAGATTTTTTACAGTTGATCTGAGGATATCCGGCATCTTGGGCGATACCTAATACGACGAGTTGTGGATTTTCTGATTCATTATAAGCACTATCCTGATTCTCATTCTCAATATGAAATAGTCTATAGGCAAGAGTTACCATAAGCAGCATGAGAAAAATCACAAACTCAATTCTAAATATTCTCATATTCTAAAATAAAATAATTTGGAGTTTGTAATTTTTAATTTTGCTATTAATGTAAGGATATCGATGATTAATTGGGATGAGTTAAAGAACTTCATCTATTACTCCGTTCCTAAGGATACCTACTCCAGCAGCCTCTACTTCCACTGTATCGCCTGGCTTCAGATATATGGGTGGGTCGAATCTTGCGCCAGCACCATTAGGCGTACCTGTAGAGATCATATCTCCAGGCTTGAGAGTCATGAATTTACTCAAGTAGGAAATAATGTAATCAAACGGAAACATCAGATTAGAGGTATTGTCATCTTGTCTGATTTCTCCATTGACACGAGTTTGTATGCTTAGGTTTTTGTAATCCGTTACTTCATCAGCTGTCATCATCCATGGCCCGATGATCCCTGATTTTTCAAAATTCTTTCCTTGTGTCACATTAAACTTTGCATGTCTGACCCAGTCTCTCAATGTACCTTCATTCATTAATGTCAATCCTGCAATATGATCATGAGCTTGCTCGATAGGAATACGTCTTCCACCTTTCCCTATGATGATGACAATCTCACCTTCATAATCCAGCTTGTCGGACTCGGGTGGCCTCACCATATTCTCCTTATGCCCTGTGAATGAATCTAAATATCTCAAGAAGACACTTGGATATTTGGGTGCATCTGAGTTGTCCTTATATTCTGCATTACGCTTTGCATAGTTGACACCTATGCACACTATTTTTTCTCCTGATTGAATTGGCACCATATATTCGATCTCATTTTCATGATAGAGATGTGACGCTTTCTCAGCGATGTTTTTTAGTTCATCTATAGAATCTTCTTCTATCCATTCTCTAAGATCTCCGCCATGTGATTTGCCGATATCTGAGATTGTAATTATACCATCTTCTTCTTTGATAGATCCATAAGATGTTAGTCCAGTAGCTTTTACTTTATAAGTGGAAAATTTCATTTATTCTTTTTTAAAATTCGGATTATCTAATTTTTTCTTATTCAAACTTTCTTATCGAATTTGACTTTTATCTTACAGAGTTTTTGGTGATATCTCTACCCTTTATGAGTTCTTTGATTTCTGTAGAAAGTATAATTTTCTTATCTATAATATCTTTTTGTAGATACTTCTCCAAGAGATTCATTCCGATCATGGAAAAAGTCTTGAGCACCTCTTCACTCCGACCTTCTCTCAATCGAAATAATAAATTCACCATCTTATAATTCTCATTACCATCTATGATATAATATTCTTCACTTTTGACAACTCGACACTTGATGCCCAGCTTCGCCGCTTCTTTTGTTGCTACGATTTCTGTTGATAGATCCTTAAAGAAAGATTGAAAATCCATCTTGACGTTGGCACTGCATTCTAATGTTATGTGAGGCATGTTTTTTTATGAGTTAAGAGTTAAGAGTTAAGAGTTAAGAGTTAAGAGTTATGAGTTAAGAGTTAAGAGTTATGAGTTAAGAGTTTAGTCCGTGAGGGATAGTTCATTTAACTGTGTCTAAGGTTAGTTAATAATATCCTACATCTTGCTTTCAAGATGTAAACCTCATCTCGTAAGGAGGCCGTAGGCCGACTGGAGAGATGAGGTTTTAGCTCTTTATTT